>Ga0116227_10006704_pt1 | contig 23124 bp, 22 predicted proteins | sample S1TSphgellanicum_FD_89693 | JGI IMG/M metagenome (GOLD analysis project Ga0116227, IMG submission 89693) | Host-associated microbial communities from peat moss isolated from Minnesota, USA - S1T2_Fb - Sphagnum magellanicum MG | ecosystem: Host-associated > Plants > Peat moss > Unclassified...
AAAAAAACCACCAAAAAACTTAAATTTTTAATTTAAAGGTTAAGTTTTTTTTTTTGAAAATCCCAAAAAATTTTTTTTTTTTTTTTTTTTTTGGGTGGCTAATTATTGTTATTTTTGTGAAAACCTTTGTGGGGAATTTTTTTTGAAAAACATGTTAAATTCTGAACTTTCAAAGTGTATTTCTCCAATAAATAAATAAATAAATAAATTCCTGATCCACATCCTTGAGAAGCTCAACCAATGACAATTTGTTGGGGAAAATAATATTGTTATTTTCTTTGACCCAAGAGATTAGGAAATTTTTGGAAAAACGTGTTTTTTTTTTTTCTTTCTAGTGTAAATTCAACAAATTTTGTGAAATAAGGTCATATTTTTTTATAGCACATAATTGGGGAAAAAAGAAAAAAGAAAAAAGAAAAACCCTGAGCTCAACCATAACATTTATATTAAGCATGGGATTGTAAATAAAGCAAAGTTAAACATTTAAATTAAGGAAACTCAAATATTTATTTCACCATGCAAAAATATAATCTTCAAAAAAAAAAAAAATCCTCTAAAAGAAAACCAAAAACCCTTCAAGATATATTATTATAACTCTATAAATAAATAACTGAATCTCAAGTTTCAACACAAGCCAAAAATACCATCTTTCAAAAAATCCTCATATTAAAAATATATAGACCTATTATTATTATTATTATTTACCTAGGGGCCCAAAATCCCTTAATCTACTATACTCTATGGTTAATCTAAACACAATAATTTCCAAGGAAATTATTAATAATAATAGGCCAAAAAGGGGCTTTCTATTTTGGCAAGAAACCCTAACATTATTATTATTACAACCCCAAAAAAAAAACAACATTTCTTTCAAGGAGAAAAGAAAGAAGCTCAACAAGAAGAAGAAGAAGAAGAAGAAGAGCAAGAAAAGGGTGAAAAAGGAGACTTGCCAAGTTTCCATGGCAGACTGAATGCCACATTCTCAAGAATCCAGAAGTGGGTCCCTCTCCCAAATTGAGAGAAATGTATATCCTTCTTGAATGAATCTCATCATCAGCAGAAGAAGAAGAAGAGATGATGATGATGATCATCATCAAGGAAGGATCATTCCCAAATCCAAGAAAATCCAAGCAGTGCATTCACTGGCAATGAATGAATAATGCCATTGTTGTTGTTGTTGTTGTTCTTGTTGCAGCAATCAAAACAAAAAAAGCTGCAAATCGGCGCTGCTAATTACTCACAAAATTGATTACCAAATTGTTGACAAAACAAAACCACTTATTGCTACCGTTTGGCAGAGATGGGTTTCTTCTCAGTCAAACTGAACAAACCCATCGGCGCTTCTCATGGTCGTCAGTCACATCGCCTCACGCCCATTTTCTCCTCCGCCACGCCGCTCCCCACTTTTTTTTTTTTTTTTTTGGGTTTTGTTTTGTTTTGTTTTTTGGGGGTGGGTCTTGGACTGCAGCTGGATGGATCAATGCAATGCAGCTTTTGTCATAAGCATAAGTATGTATAGAGAGCAGCAGCAAGTAATCTCATCAACAAAATAGTTAGAAATGAATTTGATTGATTTATGATTTTTTTCTTTTGATTCTTTGAGGATCTTCATCTCATCAGCAGTAGCAGTAGCAAGAGTTGTCATGAATTGAGTGCTGTTTCTTTTTTTGTGTTTTGTGTTTTGGGTGGTTTGGTTTGGTTTGGTTTGGTTATTTATTTATTTTTTGAGGGGGGGGGGCAGATGGGTCTTCTGAGCTTCTTCTCTGCTGGTGAGCTTCTTGTTTTGCTTCTCACATGTATGAATGGATTCCAGAGAGCCTCTTTGGAACAATGTATGCATGAGTTTTGAGCATGATCTGTTTGTCTGGCTGTGGCTGCTGCTGCTGTTGTTGTTCTTGACACCCAGTTCGTTGTTTGGAGCTGAATGTGCATGAGGAAGATAGAGATGTGTATGTGTGTACTTGCTGCCTGAATGTGCATGAGAAAGCTAGAAAATGGGTATGTGTGTACTTGCTGCCTGCATGTGCATGAGAAAGCTACAGATGGGTATGCGTGTACTTGCTGCTTGAATGTGCATGAGAAAGCTACAGATGGGTATGTGTGTACTTGCTGCTTTTTGCCATGTCTAGTTGATGTCAACAACTCTTACTGTTGTCTCGGCCTCATATGATCTCCCTCCAGCTCCCAGTCTTCTTCTTCTTCTCTTTCCTTTTCAGTCAGGTTGTGCTCATGCAAATAGGAGTGTGCTGAGCAGGGAGGGTTATGAAAATATAATGTTCTTTTGTTTTTTCTGTGTAGTTTGATGATTGTTGCAGCTGAATGAATGTGCATCAGAATTGGTTTGCTCTGCAAGATTCAACTGATATTTTTGCATTCTTGATTCAGCTAGACTTCTCATACCATGACAGTAGTTGGTTGCTTGGATCAATCAAACCTGCTTCTCATTAGTATGAGAGCTTGCATTGGTGCCTGCAGAAACCCCAAGACTTCTTCTGTGCAAGACTTTTGTTACAGCTGAATGAATGATGCACACCAAAGAGTTGTGATCAAATATATTGTAGCAGAAGTCAAGCTGAGGAGCTTGAGGCATGTGGAATGGTTATGGGATTTTGAAATTTTTTATGACACTCTTATAGGAAAGAGTCTATGGCTTTCTTACTGAGAGCAATCTCTGGAGGCAACAACAGCTTCAGGGAGAAGATCAAGGATGCAGAAGATGTGAACAAAACATTCCAAGCAGAGCTGGTTTGTTGCAATCTCTTTGGCACTGATCCCATTCCTCAATGCTGGTGATGATCACAAGAATGCAGAAAGACTAATTGTGTACCTATGGATTCTGTGCAAAATGGTATTGAGGTTAAAGACTTTGTCTGCTGATCATGTTGTCATCATGCCTGACATTTGTGCTTGTGTCATTGCTGCAGGACAACATCCGAAGTTGTCTCGATGTGGAAGATGATGAGATTCAGTCCCTCATGGAGATGATCTTCGATTCCTGCTTTCCAGAATCCCAAGTAAGAAGTCCTTGTAATCTAGCTTCAACAGACAGATCCCCCCACCCACCCACCCACCCACATTCTTCTTACCTTCTTCTTTTGTTTGTGACTATCTTTCCTTCCTTCGACTCCAGCAAGAATGAAGGTGAGAATGCATTCAAGCTTATGGTTTTCAGCTCCTGAATCACTGAAAACTGATCCATTTGAACATGGGTTGTTGCAGAGATTTCTCAAGTGCCCAACAAGAGATCGGTTGAAATTTCACAAAGATACTGTTCTTCGCCTTCTCTCTGCTCTATCTTTTCAAGGTACTCACTCATGTGACTCTCCACAGACTCCAACTTCATCTCTTCAGCATTCATCAAAACACATCCACCCCCCCAAAAATGAGCATGCACTTCCATGGAGTGAGCTCATCTGAGACACCAGTAGTTGATGAATCTGTTGGGTTCAAGATCTTGCACAATTGATTGATTAGTTGGAGATGGTGGTGGTTCTCCCAGACAAGATTTGAACCTGGAAGTGTGTCAATGTTTTGCTTGCAGATGTGCCAGTTGCAAATGTGTTGCTCCGAGTGGTGCACAAGCATGGCACAGAGGGAGTATCTGACACTCTCCTCACATTACTGGAGCTCGTGCATCCTCTTCTGGCAATGAAAGATATCCCGGATAAGTTTTGCTCCAATGAGGATACTTCAGATGATTCTGTAGAGAATCAATGGCCCTCTTTCTTCAGGTCAAGCCCTGGCTGGGCTGGATCTGAAGCTCAAAGCCTGCACTTGAATGTTTTGCAAAGCCCTTCTCGTATCAGTCTTTCCAAGTCCTTGAGCCCTGGAAGCCCCAGCTTTCGACTGGATTCCTTCAACAAGATGGACAGTTCTGTGAACTTTGGAACTCTGCCTCATGAGGTACCCTTTCAATTTCCAGAGAGCAAGTGGGAACAAGCGAATGCAGCATTGCAAAGGACCTCTTCACCTTCAGTACCAGCTGAATTCAAGCTCCCAGAGAGTGAGCTCTTCACAAACAGCAGTAGCAGGAGCACTGCCCTGGTCTCCTCCGCCTCTGGTTCTTTCCCCACTCCCCCAATCCTCAAAAACAACTTCAAAACATTCTCTACACCAACATCCGGGTATTGTGCTAATGCATCAAAACTTCAGCTTGGACAATACAGCAATGGAGACAGATTGGTTCTCCCTTGGCTCCAGAACAGAACCGGAGATGGGTCAAAGGAGTTTTGTCAGGGCTTCTTGATACCCAAAACTCATTACAGCCAAACAAGAAAGCTGCTGCCTCTTGAAGAAGACATTGAGGAGGAGGAGGAAGATGAACCAGGACCTTCTGTTGTCCGAGATTCAAACATCAAATGGAAACAACAGAATGGGTATGCTTGTTTGAAAGTACTCCACTTACGAAATGCTGTAACAACAGAAGAGCTTACAGAGTTCATGGCTTCTGATTCCAGAAACTGTGTTGGCATTGACCTTGATCAAGAGCAAGGATCAAAGCTCAGCAATGAGCATGAAGAATTTGAGGAGTTGAATCAGATTCATCTCAGAAGCCCAGCAACAATAGCAGCAGATCTCAACAACACATCTCCAGCAAACAGGGACAAAGATCTTGAGAGCATTGTGAGCTCTTGGGTTGATGTGCCTGCTGGTGCTGGTGCTATGAATGGCTTTGGATCAAGAGGTGCTGCGCAAGCTATGCACCTTGGAAATTTTCCCTCAGAGGAAAATTGCTACAGCTCTGATTCTGAGCTTGGAGAAGAGAGTTTCTCTTCTGATGAGTCAAGCTTGGACGTGGAAGTATCTGACAATGAAGGAGATGATGATCTGTGGGATGGTCCAGTGCATGATGAGCACTGTGGTGCAGCAGATGGGTCATTGCACTCAAAGTGGGATCTGTCATCACCAGATTTGCAACGAAGTTTCAGTGCTCCTCTCTTGAGATCAAACGCAAAGAGTTGTAGTGATCGAGACAAGGACTTCAGAACACAAAGTCTGCCTTCACGGTCCAGTGCAAAGAAGGATTACACTCTGCTGGCTGTTGAAGGTTTGTTGTGCATTCCACAGAAACCAATCGTGCAGACAATGCTGCAGCAGCAACAAGAGGAATTCTCACACAATTTCTTGCTGTAGCAAGAAAGAGAAATTCTCCCAGAAACATGATTGACATGCAAATCACTTGTTAATTTCTTTTCTCCAAGATCAATGAAACATCATTGACGAGTGTATCCACCGCAAGTCTGTTTCAATCAGTAAGGAAAATTTGTTAGGGATGGTTGTGTGGAAACAACCGGATGAGCTCAAAGCAGGTCTAAGTCTACAGTTTGGGATTTTTTCTGACAACAGTGACTTGCATTTTGTTGTGGCAGATAATGGGACTGCTTATGTGAAGGCTGATCAACCCAGAGACCAAAGTGTGTTTGATACTCTCCCAAAAGATTTGCATTTCGGGGCAAAGAACAGAATCATGGAAAGAGATGCACTTGCACCACATGATATCAATGCCAGCAATTGTTTTCTTGGTCAAGAAGAGTCTACATCAGGGTGTGCAGCTAGTTCACACACTACAACCACTTCTGGTAGAAAGTCTGGTGACAGTGAGCTCAAACTCTCTGAAACTTGTTGTGAAGATCTGTTGTGCTCTGAGGATTTGTCACTTGCAGGTTCTGAGCAACAGGAAGCAGCTATTGTCAATGACCAAGTGACCACCATGTCTCAAAATGCAGACAAAGAGGGCTCTGCCTTTTCACTCTCTGACCAACAGGAGGGAGATGCCAACAATCATGCACTTGCCACTTCTTGTGGTAAAGATGGCAATGGTGTTGTGCAATTATTGTCACCTTTGCAATCTGAACAACAAGAGGAAGGAAGCCAAGGGAATAGCTACCCAGTTTCTCACAGTGCACTACAAATTGCCACCAACAGCATTTTTGAGTACAATACTTGCAATGCAGCAATGACCCTTGCGAACGTTTATTCTCTGGCTGATTCAAGTTCTGAGCTGCCCGAAGGATATCTGTCAGGTAGTCACAAAGTCCTCAATTCTGCAACCACTTCAAAGAGGTTGAATAGGGTGTTACCTCAGTATGGATCACCCACAATGGAAGTGTACCAGTTTGAATATCCAGAGGATGCTGATGCACCTCCACTCCAAGAGTGTGCTGAAGTGGTAGAGGGAGATTCTGTTCAGCAGGAAGAAGCACAAGCAAAGGGGAATGAAGCAAGTCATGGAAGTCACAGAATGAAATTGAGTGACATACCTGTGCTGCAAGTAGGGGCATCTGTGAATTCAGGAACTCAAGGAGAGGAGGAAACTGAGATGCCAATCATTGCAGCAGATCAATCTCTGCACTCAGCAACAACACTGGAAGCTGTTGGGGCAAATCCCCTGACTCCTGACTGGGAAGCAACAAGCAAGGATCCATCTGCAGGTCTAAATCTGGAGGAGAAATCTCATCAAAGAGCTTCCAATGATAAACCAACTGCAGCTTCCCAAAATTGCCCAGATAAATTAGCGGCATCACAAGATGCAGAGCTTGTGAACACAGGTATAACTGCTGCTGTCTCCTTGGACAACCCATCTAAGAAACAACTCAAGAGCATGATTGCAATATTGGAACCAGACACAACAGATCAAGTTCTGGTGCCAACAACAGGTTGCAAGGTATTGGGTCAGTTTACTCCAGAGACTGATCACCGACAAAATGAAGAAGAAGAAGAAGCACAAGCTCACATGCAGCAATTGTCAGAAGAGAGTCATCATCCCAGTCAGACGTTTTATGTTCACACAAACTGCAATCAGGGTAACCTTCCGGAGCTCCAAATCACACAAGCAGGAAATCCTCAAGCATGTAATCTTTTGGAGCTGCCAGAAGATCATGCAGGAGAAAGTGCTGCTGCTAATGCAGCCTTTGGAAACAAGATTAAGGCACTAAACCCAATTTTATTAACCGGGAACAACTCACACAGGAGAACAGATAGCATTGCTAGCCTTCACTCTTTTCCTATTCCAATGTAAGTTGTCTGCCTTTTGTTCACATGGAATTTACTATGCAGATTCTTAAGGTGCACTCAATCTAGCACAGATACACATCCATTCATATGGAGTATAGTGACATAGAATGCAGAACAATTGTGAAGTTATTGCTAGTAATCATTTTGTTAGCATACATTGGTTGTTGCTCATGTGCTGCTGCTGTGTCCACAAAGAATCACAGCAATCAACTGGTTCAATAACTCCAGGTGTTGATGAACTTTTGTTGTGCAGGGGAAGAACCAAAGCTTCTCTTAGTCCAAAAGGTGCACCTGAAAGATGGACATTCCTCTGTTGCTTCTCAGCTCCTTCAACCTCATAGTTACTGTGTAAGTTTCACCTCCTATACCAGACCTGCAAGCGGCTAATCTAATTTGGCATGTCCAATTCAAGGATTGATTATGCATGAGCTTCAATGTTTGAGACCAGCATACCTTGCAGAAGATATATGGTAATGTATGTAGATGGTATAACATTGCTATCTGTATAATTGACTTGCTTCAAAGAATGACTGGAGCTTTGCAATTTGCACAGGACCAGATCTTTCATTTACTAGGGTGTGAGCTTTTGTTTACTGGAGCACAATCTGAAACAAAAGCCATGCAAATTGAAGAAAAGGATTTACAAGTTAACACTGTTGGTACACCAGGCAAAATCCATACAACCAACATAGCAAAGAAGCTCAAATACACGATGGAGATTCAATTCAGGTCACAAACATGAATACAAGAGCTTGGAAAGATGGCAGTGGAGTTTTACTTACACAGGGGATGACACTTGAAGTTGTTGGACCTTCAAGACACAGTTGATGAGGTCTTCAGCAATTGTCCTTAAGTACTCCACTTTGCTTATACCAACATCTACTGACTCTTGAACTTCCTAATTTCCCTGCAGAACACTTACAAACTGGAAGTTGCAGCTTGAACCAATTGAGTAGTTCAGCCCTTGCTGGAAAATCAATGAAATCCAGAGAGGGCAGTTTCTAGACATTGCACCCTTTCACCCATGAGAAGTGCTGTCCTGCACATGATAGGCAGTAAGTAGATATATGTACAACAGCATGCAAAATTTGTAGCATTCCTTAAGCAACAAACTTGTTTCATCAACTGGCTGTGTTCAGTAAACACAGCTTCGGTAATCTGTGAATCACAGCTATTTCTCAAGCAACTTACACACTCTAAATCATATGTATACTTCAACACAAAGCTGGCATCCGAGTGTGACCTACAGACATCTACTATTGCAGACAAATATAATGGTCTTGAGGAGAAGCTTATGCTGTTATTAACAAAAAATCAGAATGATCACCACTGTTACAGCTCTGAGAGCTGATGGCAAACAGTTCACTCGACATTGTGACAGACTGTCCTTCACTCAAAACCACAATTGAAAGTTAAAGAAAAAGTGAAGTAAACTGTCAGAATAAACTTCATGTGCCTGTATGCAACTCTTCATGATCAGTAAAATTAGAAAGGACATTCCTGGTAGTCAATGATAATCCACATCACAATCTCCATTGACTGAAAGTTTCTTCCACAAAATTCACCCTTACATCCCTTTCCTACTAGTGGGCATTGGGATCTACAAACAATGTGTTTGTAATCAGGGTAAAAATCCCAGTCTAGTACATCCTGCCTGATGGTAGTGGGCACAATTGCTCACCACCCACAAAACTGACCTCCTCTTTTTCTGTCCAAACTGGCTGCAAAGTCCTACAGCCACTAGGCTACTGCAAACAAGTCTTATGACTGGAGTCCTTATTAGAATTGTCCTAATGCTGGAATCCTTCCTCTCCTATCCTCTGTGTAACTAATCAACACCCAGTCAAAACATCTTTAAAAGCTTACTTGGAGTTGCATACAAAATTACACACAATCATGATGTGGAACATCTATCCCACAAGCATTGAGTGTGGTGAACAGCATAAGCTGCAGCAAAACTGCCTAGATATCCAATCTGCAGATCACTTCAGAATCGGTCATAACCTCAGGAAGGGAGGGAAGAGCAGAACATCCTGCTGCCTCTTTGACACCTCAAAATTGAGAAAAGGGAAATGGATCACATCTCCAATTAGTGTCCAGTGTGTAGGTGTAGGTGATCTGCAAGCAGGTCAAAAACACATTCAAATCTTATCCAGAGCATGAAAGACAATGGAAACAATACACAGTTACAACAGAAGAATGTTTGCATATGTAAGTACATGGATAAGAGTTCCACATACCTGATTTCCAAGACTTGTTACAAGTAGTGCTGGTTACACCACCAACAAAGAAATTTGACCACTGCTCAACCTCTGCTAGCAACCTGATGACAGAACATGATTCAATCAGGTTGTGCTTGTTCAACCCAGCACGCATTTGCATTTCAAATAAAGAGAGGAAGTTTGCAAACCTACACACTTCCAGGGACTACACACCCATGCCAGGAATTGTATGAAAATGATTGTACAGGAACCTACAAAGCTTGCACAAATGGAGGATAAACCTGAGCAAGGCAGTATTAAGATGGAGTAAGTCAGCAGAACACTCAATTCTGCAGTCTTCTAAAATTCTGCACCTCTGGATGTCTGTATATCAACACGATGGTACTTCAGCCTTTGGATGTCATGAATGGGAAACTGCAGCTTGATAGATAGTGAAAAAATCTGTGTTGTTCAATACAGAAGACTGCTGCTTCTCAGGTGTTTGATCTGAACTGAAGCACCTTGAACAGCCGTTTGTAAAACCTGGAGCATCGAAACCAGCTGAGCAAAAAAAGCATGAGAGTGAAAACGAAGTAGAGTTGTGTGGATGCTTGCAAATCCACTGCTGGGAGGCTCTTTCCTTCAGCCAATGCATCCATTCCATGCCAAACATGTTGTGATCTGGGGTGATTAGTATGGCTGTTAAGGGATATGATCTGCTTGAGCAACCCAGGGTCCTGGATGGTGTAGCTAGAGCTGGAATTGACCTGCCATGGTGCCTTCACAGTCCTCATGGGCATGCTCATTAGGGTTTCAGGAAGATGACATAAAAGTGAGAAGAAAATGGGTGCCCACTTGGAAATCACACTTTCAAGTTGTGCAGGTGTGATAGGGTTGAACATTCGGAAGCAGTCTTCATTGGGAGCAGAGAAATCTCCAAAGATTTCAAATGTCAATGCAATGGGTACATTCAAGGAGTCATACATGTAGTCAGTCCCAGTGCCATGTGAGAGGTATCCTACAGAGGTCCCACCAGATCCTACCACACACTTGCCACTGCAATGCTGGCCATTGAGAGTCTGAAGCAGCTTCTGCATGGCTGCAGCTCCTTGGTCTAAAGGCAGCATCGCCTTGTGATCATAAGGCATGAACAAAGCCTCCATTCCAGAGTGCACGTTCACCCAGACGTGAGGGTTGAAACTCTTGGCAAGCTGCAGAAGAATACGAGTTTCGGGCTCGCTGAATGCCGATGTTCCTGGATACTCCTCATGCGGATCGTAATCCTTCTCTTTCTTGCCCCAGTCCACATCCCAGTTGCGATTGGTATCCACTCCTCGCCCGTTCTTCCTCTCACAAAGATGCCCCGCCTCCACTCTTCTCCGACCGTTTGTATTCTCCATCGGCACAATCTTGATGATACTGCGCGGAAGAAGACGAGCAACGACCGCCGCTCCAGCGACCTTACTGAGATCATGCTCGCCTCCCAGCATCTGCAGCAAACGCAGTGCCACTTCCGAGGTTACCAGTTCTCGGGCATGGCCTCCGAAATCCAGCAAAAGCCGCAGCTTCTCACTGGCCGCTGATTCTTCTTTCTTTTCCGATACACTCCATCCACCAGGCGACACCGTCACCACACTCATCTCCGTGGAATAACCGTCCACTTCCGATCGCACAATCTCCATCTGCATGATGCTTGGATGCCGATCCACAATGTTCTTCACCTGCTGAAGCAAAGAAGCCATGGTGTGATAGAGATGGTAATCCGGCAGCGTCACATTTGCACGCTTCTTCTCATTCTCGCGCTTATTCACGATATTACCCCGAAGGAGCCGGAGCTCGGCAGGAGAAGACGCTAGCGCAAACGGCAGAAACAGGAGCAGAATCAAAAGGAGGTTCTTCTCCATCGTCTTCCGCTGCTCCGCAAACGGCTGCGCACCACGCAGCGCTCAAGCAATAGCAACCGGTCGATGAACATACCCTAGCGCCAAGGCCTGTCACGCAAAGGCTCTCGGATCAAACCCCTTGATTCCACACAGATGTGTACGACATTGCAGAGTTCGATTCTTCTGCGATCTAACTCTATAGATCGCAGAATCTGTTCAAGTTTGGCAGGATCCGATACGAGATCTGATACTGGATCTGAATGAACTTTAGAAAGTACTGCCTTGGACGCGATGTTCTCCGACTCGAGGAATAACAAAATCGCGATCTCCTCTACTAAGAACAACTCATCGCAAATCAGCAGCCACGATGATAATAGAAACACAAAAAAAAAGCGTACTGAATTCCCGGTGAAGAGCTAATATGAAGACAGCATCCGGCTGGTACTTACATAATAAGCTCTGGAACCACTCGGAAGCTGTGCGGGAATGGAGGTCATTCAATTGCTGATCTTTCAAGTCGAAAATGCAAAATAGCACGCAAAACAACCACAACAACAACAACGCCGACGGATATCCTTCTCGCTGCACTTCTAGACTCCTGGTACAGACAGCTGTAGAATGAATCCCTGCAACAGGGAGCTCGCAGCCAGAGCGTGGAAGAGTTTCTTGGATCAAATCCTGCCCACAATGCGGAGGCTGGCTGCAAAACGTGTACCGTTGCTAATGTTCCAGCAGCTTTTCTCGTCTGCGCGACCAGGAGCGGATTCGAACCTGCGCGCTCTGTTGGTTGCAGCACGCCCAAAGACATATCGTACTAACCACTAAGGACTATGTTCGATCTCGTCCATTACCGGACATATCTGACGTTAATCCGGTAACCGATGACCATATTGATAGAAAAATTATTGAATGGATGACCATTTTCCTTTGAAAAATGTAATTTAAAAATCCCTGGGTTTGCTCCTTCATTTAACCCCTGATTCCCTTAAGTCTTTTCATTATTAGTAGTGTGAACCCCGTGCATAATGCATAGGTGTGTTATTTCAACAATGTTTGGTTGATGTTTTTGGTTTTTTAAAAAACCTTTTCTTTTCAAACAACCGTTGGTTCCCCCCCCCCCTCGCCCCAATCCTTCACATTTCCCACTCCGGTTCTTTACCTTGTTGACCCCCCCTGCCCGATCCTTCGCATTTCCCACTCCGATTCTTTAATTCGTCGAGCCCCCCTCGGCCAGTCCTTCCCATTTCCCACTTCGGTTCTTTAACCCGTTGATCCCCCTCGGCCAGTCCTTCACATTTCCCACTCCAGTTTTTTAACCTTTCAGTTCCAGTTCTTGAGAACCCAATAACAAAAGAACCGTCGATTCCTTTCATTCAACAACCTTGTCGAGTTGATGGTTTTCAAGGAAGAACTGCCACTTCGTTGGCTGGTTCTTTGACTTTGTCATTATTTTGAGGCTCATAACTATGTACCAAGACTACCTTAACTGTCCGTGGCCAACCGGTGGTTCTTCACCGGTTCTTTTAGGAAATGTTGTGGTCCTTTAAACACACACTCTCTTTCTCTAGCTACTGTCCATCCAGAGTCAGGGGAAGGAATTTTCTTCCTTTAATATATATGATTATTCGCAAAGTTTGCAAAATTTATTGAAATGACTAAAATTGAACACACCTCAACATACATACCATGACTGTATATTTGTAACATAAAATTTGAATAATTAAAAACAACAATGAAACCGCATAATAAGAATGATAGTGCATGATAATGAAATCTAAAACACATGATTAAAACTAGTTTTTATCAGCAAATTTTATTACAAACTTCAATTTGGTTCCATGTTATATGCACATGTAATCTTATGGTTTTTAATTTTTTTTATGTCAATTATCCTTTCACTCAAACTGCTTGTTTGTTCCCTAACTTTGGTTGATTTTCCGGATACCTCTAATGATATGAAATTTTGTCAATTTTGTCCTTACATAATAACAAAGAAAAAGAAAGAACATTATGATATCATAAAAAAATTCAATAATTAAACAAATGCATCATGATTCACTTCCCCTCACTTCATAGGGTTAAAGCATTTCCATCAGATACCCATGGCCTTTCTAGCACTAATTTCTTGGTCCTTTGATGACCCCATGGATGCAAAAAAGATGTTTGAACACTCACCAACATTCACATAATACTCGCAAGTGTATGAAACAATGTAATGATATGTAAATTGGTGTCTTGTTGCAATCTAGATTTGTTATCATTCAAAACGTGTGCAAGTTGTGACAAATGGATGTAATTTATGAACTCACGATTTATTGCACGAGTTCAATTGTTGAAGATGAGAGGGAGCAAAATGTGAAGCCATTGTTCAATGGAGCAAATGTAGGTCACTTGAGAAAAGGCTCAACCTTGCAAGCATATATATGAAGGCATAGTTGAGTTAGAGAATTCACAAGCTCATCATAATTTGAGAAAAGGCTCAACCTTGCAAAGCATATATGAAGCCATAGTTGAGTTAGAGAATTCACAAGCTCATCATAATTTGAAAGCAAATTTGATGCAACACTTGTGGGCTAGGAAGGGCCAAACATATGAGGAGCCTTGCATCATGCACTCGTAACAAGGGCATTACCCTACACAAGTTGTGAGGGTCAATTGCATACTTCACAAGGCCTTGTGAAATTTTACAGTTCATATGAGTTTGCAAAATCAGAAGTGTGCTCATGTGAGGACTTTTGGGCAGGGGAGGTAAGGGCCTTTCAGTAGAAGCTAAAATGTTTGTTGCAAATTCACCCCCACAGCTGTTCAGATTTTCTCACAAGCTTCTTCTTGTTCAGGTTGACTCAATTCCGAGTTCTCAATACTCATGTCCAGATATCCACAGGCATTGTCATTCAAAGGCTTGGGCTTTGTGCAAATCATTATCTTGCAAGAGGAAGGCCTGAAGAAAGAAGTTGACAAGAGCTTTCATCCTCTTTGGATCTCCTCACCTTGCCTGAAAGAGGATGAAGCTCTTACAGAAGGTCTCCTCAAATTGTCTGAAGAAAATGCAGAAGTTACAGAAGGTTATTTGGCTGCCATGTCTGTACAATCTGATACTGAAAAACACCGTCATCAGCAAAATATTGTCTCCTGCCCTTGATGTTGCAATAGGCTTAACAAGCACACGGCAGCTCAACCAGTCATCCAAGTGCTCCTTTGATCCCCGGCTTCATTCAATCTCTTGATCCTTTGAAGCACTGGAAGCTGATCCTTGCCAACTGCTTAGGACAACAAGCAAAGCTAACCTTAGGGCAGGGCAGAGGTTAAGATAGATTCACAGATTAGTACTTCGTGCACATTACCAGTTGATGCTTCCTCTTCATGATAAACAAGAAGTGTACCTTCAACTGACTGCCAGGTGAACTAGGCAGCTGCCTATAAAGTTTCTGCATTCCCCCTCCTCAACCCTCCACCCAGCTAGCAACATACTGATACAACAAACTACTACTAGATTCCTAGGATTTTTCTTTTCCACAAATCTGAAACAAAAAGACAACATAATACACTTATGACTGCAGTCACAACACAAGATGTCAATAAGTCATCTGCCAGCATCCAAGTAGTCCAAAGGCTATGGAACCTGGACTTCAACTTGCAATTGTCCCATCACTCCAAAACTCCCCCTTCTGTGACTACAGGATTGGCAAATAACATCTGCAAAAAGAGCAGGTTAGTAGGTGCAGAGTAAATCTGACATTTGCTTTTACACATCTTCCAAGCAACATACCCAACATCATCAAAATCCTTAGACACATACTCCAGACATTTGCATACACAAAGAAAGGTTCAAACACAAAGACAAGAAAGCCTGTAAACTTTTCTTACAGCTGTATTGAGGCATTATTTGGTTCCCTTTGTGACAGGTGGTACATAAGCAGAGAGTCAAAAGCACATCAAACCATTCAATGTACATTGTGGTCCAGGGGGCAACTGAAAAAATAGAGCGAGACCTTAACATTACCTACGGCTTGCCCAAAGCCTTCTGTACAGCTAGTGGAAACTAACAATGAAGGTCACAGCACCTGCATCTGAGAAAGTCCTTAGACAGTACCTTCCAGCTATCCAGTGTGCTCAGTAGCTTCTCTGGCTTATCCTAACAGTAGAGCTTAACTTTGTGTGGTACAATGACAGGATATGATGCAGGGTCACCAGGCACAAGAGAGAGTTGCCATGTTGACATGAGCCCCTTGCATTCCCTTTCTTGGTGTATTTTGGCAATGCAGGTTCCAAATTTGAGGAAGCCAACCTTTGAGGAAATGATGAAGGAGAAGTTCCAAAGGATATCAACTACACTTTGAGGCGTTTTGCAGCCTGCATAAAACCTGTAATCACCTGGAACTCATCCAACTCCTGCTGCAAGCAACATCCAAATTATTAGAAACATTCCATATGAGAACTACCATCAGCTAAAGCACCAATGGATTCTGCAGGTGCTCATCCTCAAGCAAGTTCTACAGTGAAATCAACAAGTCAACATGATGATACAAAGTTCTCTCTCTGAATTCATCATCTTGTAGAATATGCAAGCAGATGGGAACTGCATTGAAGACCCTAATGTGCTGCAGTGTTGGGAGTAGCTTCCAAGCCCTAACTCATGCATCATCAATATCCAATACTTCACTTGCAGTTACACCACAAACTCCACCATGCTAGAGGGTTCTGTAAATGCAAAAGGAGCTGCCTGTGAGCAACAACTGTATCTATGATCAAATAGAGCAGATTGCTCTACTGGTACTTCAGTAAGAATTCTATGAGAGAAAGTGTCTGTTCTAAATTTCCCCTGAACACAGATGATCCAGAAGTCACCATTTCTGACCAGATGGTCCTTACCTGTGACATGAAATGTCTGCCAACTGCATCCAGAAGTTGCTGCTTTGAAGAATTTGGACCAACCTCAACCTTTGGAACAAATCCATGCAACAACACCATGTTTTAGTTCCAGGTAATCAACAGATAAACAAGAACTGGAACAAAATCCCACCATGGGAATTTTTTTTCTTAAGATCACCATGTTGGGCCTTATTCTGCAACAGCCAAGTTGATCAGGATAACTAACTTCCAAGCTATACCAGGTACTCATCATCAAAGCACTAGGAATTGATCACTTCATCAGTTCTGCAGTAAGAATCTACTGCAACTTCTGATTCTGCTTCAGTTGTGTTTTGTGGCAAAACTGCCCAAAACAGAAGTTTGTTCAAACTTTCAGAGACCTAAGTCTGGGTTGCACAACCTAGACATGCTGATACAGGACATTCTCAAAGCAGGAAGCTGACCTTAGCTAATGAATTGCTGTATTCACCTAGACATGCATAATAGTACTGCAGTGTACAAGCATAAAGTTCAGGGACCAACCATCCATGATTTGCACTCAATATGAGCAGCTATTCATCTCCCTTAATGTATAATCAGATACATCACCAGTTTGCATCCATTTTATGGTATGATCAGATATGCTTACCAGTTTGAAATGCCTTCGATATCTCTTGAGTGCTGCAGTCTCTAGTTTGCTGAGATCTACTGTCTGCACCCAGAACAGGAAAATGGACAAGAATTTCAAAATCGGAGGACAAGCAACTAACTCAACGATCAAGCACATTAGCATTTCTCAATGAAGGGCTGAGGTATCTTCCAACATTAGCCAGTAACCCAACTCAGATCTTGCAACTCAAGCCTCAATCCTGCACAGAATCTATGATCATTTGTTGACTGGCAAAATCTCCAGAATATTCTTTGGCACTTACTAGAAATGGGACCCAATTCTTCAGACAATGTGTATACAAATTCTTCAGGGGATCCAGCAAAATTCTTCAGACATTTGTCATACATAAGGAGAGACTTTGCATCGACTTTGGTGCTGAACTCGGGCAAGATAGTCATGAGAGATTGGTTGTAGTCTGAGGTTTTATCATCATACCGGCAGTGCATTGCAGGATGGCCTAGTTCCTTCTTCCAGTTTGACCTCTCCTCCTCCTTTCTTCTCAAAGGAATGCCCAAAGACACTAGCAGCAGGATCTGCAGCCACTGAATGGTGATGACCATCTCTTGCACTTGCTATCATAGAAGTTGATATGGTTGACTTGCATCGAGAGTGCCCACTAGTCTTGAATGTTCTTGGGTAGTCGTCTTCTGCATGTGTAACACATGCACATCATCAGCCATCAGTCATCTCCAATGACACATACTCTGTTGATCCAACACTATTGCATCAAACTCTTCTTCACTTTGGAGCTCGTGGGCATTCTTGCACCCATCTACAGCCTCATGGTTAATCAAGATGAATCTCTTGGAAATTCAACAGCTCTTCAGCAGCAGTTTAGAACCATCATCTGAGATCAATCTTGTAAAAATCACATTGGAATCACATTCACATGAAATCCCACAAAAGACAGTCACATCAGAATCACCTTCAAAACAAATGCTACAAAACAGTCACATCAGAATCACACTCAAGACAAAAGCTGCAAAACACAATCATGTCAGAATCACATTCAAAACAACTGCTACAAAACACAATCACAGCAGGAATCACCTTCAAAAATGCTACAAAACACAATTGGGAGAGAGAAGCATTGAGTAGAAGACTGAACCTAAGCTATGTCCATGGAAGAACAGATTGTCCTCCTCGATGTCATCATCATCTTCTTGACCAGTCGCAGCTTCAATCACGCTCAATGCATTACGCTGAAGCTTTACTTGAGCACCATTCGTGAGTACCTGAGTAGCCAGGCACAATAATAGAGATCAGAAATTCTGTCTTTTTTGCATTCCACCAGTTCTATTGCATCATCCCTCATGACTGACCTCAACGAGGAGAAAAAAAACCACAGGAAAAACACAAGGTACAGACTTTTTGCGAACATTGTCAAAGCCAGAGCTGCGAAGGCTTGGCCTCCAAGTTTCTACCTAGAAGAACAGAGGGATTGCACATAAGAGCTTCTTTTCTCAGGAGGTTTTTTCCCTTTCCAAATGCTCCTCAACCTTAAAGAAGCTAGATCTCGCATTCTAGCGTTTTCTCCCGCATTTCTTACCACGACCTTCAGCGAGAGGCCTAGAATCCAGTTTTGAGAAGAGCAAACAAAACAAAAGAACAATCGGCACATCCTGATTTCACACTTCTAGCCTTTTTTTCCCTTAAGATCGCAACATGGCTTAGATTGTTGCCAAAGAAAACGGCCAGCCGTGCTCGACAGTCTCCATTGGTTTTCTTCTGCAATAGACAAAGGCTTTTGCATTCAATAGTGTTACCAGCCAGTGCCAGCCGCCGAGTCCAACCGCCTTCTTCACCACGCCGTGGAGTCCTACCAGCACAGATTTCGTCCGATTGTTGCCGGTGACCAACACTTTAGTATGCCTCGGAAGTACTGCAAGCCCCTCCTCACCACTGTCGATGTCGCAGCCTGGTGCGTAGTAGGCCGCCTGGCCTTCGTCTGTCTCCAGCATTGCCCCTTGCCCCTCCAATTCTATATACTCTCCCACTTTTACTTCCAGATCAGAAAAGAAAAACCAGAAACAAACACAATAACACACACACACACTTCACACTCCTAGTCCACAAAACAAACAAAACCAAAACACAGAAACACTAAAACAGATAAAAACAACAAACACAATAAAACCTTGAATTCTTCACACAATTTGAACCTCACAATTTCTGATTCTCACATCCTGTACATACTCCGACCACTACATTCACCAGATAAACATAGCCTTGAGTTTGTTCCCATCCATTTTGCCATCACAAACCATCGTATCTCCCAACCCCACTTATTTGCTCCCTAGCTCTCTCACATGATCCTAATCAGAAAATTTCCCTCCCCGGACGACGAATTCCAATGCAATCAATGAAGAGAATCTCATTCTATCATACTCCTACACTAATTGCAAACGGGTAAAGCAGAATGCTACGCCATATGGCGCTTCCATCGCCATGAACAAGAGAGCCATGTTTTCTTCAAAGGGAAACGGCAGCGATGGACGGAGACGACCACAGTGCAGCAGCAACAGCAACAGCAGCAAAGACTGCAGTGCAGAGACGGAAGAGGAAAAAAACAAAGCGGGGGACGAAAGAGAAAGGAAAGGGAACAGCAGTAAAAAAAGTGAAAACTAATTTTACTCACTCCCCCGGTGTCAAGTTTGGTTTTTACCTTGCCCCCTAATGCGGTGGAAAAAGACAGAAAATTTAGATGAGTTGGCTGTTGTTTCGACGGGTGTCGCTCGCAGGCCGGTGATTTGGCGGGCGGGCCCCCGCCGGCCGCCACCGTCCTCAACTCAGTCAGTCGCCGTATTTTCCGTGCCCGGAAATCGCGACGGTGCGGCGGTAACTGGAACGGGCCAGCAGTTCTCGTAGGGTCGCCGACCTCTGGTCGGCAGTCACCTGCGAAGTAGACTTCCTTGCTGCCCCGGTATATTTTTGTTATTATTATTATTTTATTATATTGTCCAATTTTGTGATCTTGCCCTAGTGACGATCATCCAAAAGAATATTTAGCCAAATTTGGCGATGTAAAAAAAAATCAAAGAAAAAATATCTTAACCTAAATTTTCACATTGAAAGAAATTGTGAGATTTTTTGGTACATTTTCTGCGAAATTCTACTCCAAAAAAACACGGAATTTTCTTCACCCTAAACCCTTTTCCAAAATTCCTTTCCTCAAAATGGCGAAAATTCCCCACCAAAAAAAATAAAATAAAATAAAATAATCGCTGCCAATTTAACTGTGGGATTTTGTTTCTGAGAGGATCAATTATTCGACCGCTGGATGCACGTTATGACCTCGGGATAACGGCGGTGTTGACTACCGGTATCATCGCCGACCGCAGTTTCGCCACAAGTTTCGCCACGAGAGCCTCTAATTAAAAAAAACCTCCACAACCCGACCCGACATACCAGAAAAAAATTACCATCTAATTACCGGCAATTAAGACAGATTAGGGACTAATTAGGCTACAAGATCTGCGTACTTAGGTGCTAATTAACCGTACTAAAACGTAGACCAGAATTAAGTACGTTTAAGTACGCAGGTAAAAAGGGATAAAACGTGTTGAGTAATCAATGACCCTGGAAGGCTTTTTCCCCTGTGTAATTTTGTCTGTGGTAACTTTATTCATTCTCGGCGGCTACTAGCTAGTCAGGAGGTAAGAGGATCTAGACTAGGGACAAGACGGGAGGGGGGTGAAAATAGTAAAAAGTTAATTGCAAGTGGAAAGTAAATGGATCCCTTGTAGAGGGAAAGGGCACGGGGGGGGAAAATGTTTTACCCTCCTTGCTCAATCCAACGGTAGAGATTGCACCGTAAAATAGTAACTTCAGGTACAGTCTACCTCCACCTAGGTACCTACGGAAATAGGTACCTAGTACCCGAGTGGTAGCTGGTTTTCACTGACGGCGGCAGGCCTTTACTTTTGTACCCTTTGATGGGTAGCCAATCCCAGAGCGCCACGTCTCACCCGAGTTGCTGAGCCCTAAAACTCGTGTTCGTGTTCTAATCTTTTTGGGGGAGGTGCATCGGACGGCCAGCGGTAGCGCCGTCTGGGATCGCACGGTGGGCCCTGGTGCACTGAAAGGTGGTGGACATTATGGCGTGTCATAACTTTCTCTGCTCTTCTAAAAAAAGAAAATAATAATAATAATAATAATTTCCTAAGTCTTAAGGAGCCTTATTATTAGCCATAAATAAATAGTGCTAAAGAAGGGTATGGTATGATTTTTTTTTTTTTTTTTAATTTTTTTCCCCCAAGAGATTTCACAAAGTAGCCCCATGTTAGTTAGTTGCACACACTCTTTCATGGGATTTTTATTTTTATTTTTAATTTCCTTTTGGCCCCAATTTTTTTTAATATTAAAAATTGCACAAGGTAAAAAGATTGACCTTCAACATGTATTTTGTTGAGACAAGGAACGGAAATAATTACAATTTGCACCCGACTTGCATACAAGGTAGCTTTGGGTAGATGGGTCGTTGAGACAAGAAAAAGAAAAAAAAAATTGTCAATCCTTTGGCAACTTCCATAGGCTTTTTTTCCACAAAACAAGCTTGTTGTTAATCAAAGGGGGGACCGTGGCTACATCAAACATTAGGCATAGAATGGAAGATGTGTCATTCTATGTTGTTCTAAGGAATAAATAACCACGGGTACACCATCCCCCCTTATGGCACAAAATTTTACCGATCATCCAAATCTATAATCAAATGCATATTATGACCCCACTTTTTAAACATCAATTAAATCCATCCATAATAATAATGGGAAATTTCTAATTACACCCTAATTGAAAGCAAAGTAAAACCCAGGTGGTCACTTTCTACACTAAAGGCCCCAAGTATGTGCAAGAAAAGAATAATATTGAAGAAAGCCAAAAGTCAAGCAACATTAAAAAAAATTTAAAAAACATAAAATTATAAATAACAAAATAATTTTAGAAAACTTATATTATTTTCATAATCAGCTCATTCAGACCATTATTTTTTAAAAACTTGATTGCCATATTAGTAATTGATTAAGTAGAATCTACCTTTCAAAAGCAATTAACTTAATGGAATTGAGTTTCCCGTGAGCTTATGTTATGTATCTCGTGTTGTCGGGTTTGGCAAAGCTCACATCCTAGGGTGTGTTTGACTGAGGTTTGAGCTGCACATTACACAAGAAAATGCATAAAGGTCTTGCCCGTTCTAAGGTATAATCTTATGGAAGCCCTCCTTGTTTTTGTGGGGGCTTCTTGGCCCAAGTCCCCCAGTTACAATGACATATTATGACCCATACCTTGCCTTGCGTAATGTGCAAGGTGTTGCCCACTCGACAAAATTCAATGGAAAACCAAGGTGTTGCCCATTCGACAATACAAGAGAAAACCAAGGTGTTGCCCATTCCACGATACAATCCTTACAAGGTTTTGCCGTAATTGACGATTTCAAATTTTTGTCTTGTTGAGCTACCCTTTGAGAAGCGTTTTGAATGTGAAAAAGAGTATGGGATTGCCTCAAGGGTGATGGCTCTGTGGTACAACACATAGCTAAGAACTTGGGTTCTTAAAAAATGATTCTGGGTTCAAATCCACTGGTGCACACCTGGAAAGCCCCTGTGTGACCCATTCCTCACACCAAGCTTGACTTGAGGGCTGCCAAGGGCTTGTAAGATATTATAGAAGCTTGGCCATGCTTCAAAAATAAATTAAAGATTTTAATGGGACCAATTAGAATTTTTTTCTCTATTCAGATGGCTCTTCTAGGAGTGTTTTCTAAGGGCACCCTAAAAATAATAATAATAATAATAATTTTTAAAAAAAAAAACTACTTGAAAATTTGTCAACAAGGAGAAAACAACACAATTTTTGCTATAAGAACTTTGTCAAATACAAGAGAAAAGCTGTCACCTGCTGCTGCTGGGATAGAGCAAAAACTGACAAGAGTGGAGAGTGGTGCTCTGCTCCCTTTGCTTTGCTTTGCTTTGCTTTGTGAGGTGTTTCAAAGGCCCACCCACACGTAACCCACTTCCCTCCGAAGAGTAAGCAAAATGTGGTGTTGGGGATTGGGGGAGTTGAGAACAAAAAACACAAGGATAACTGACTTTTATCTGTCAAAGAAGAAGGGGGAGAAAGCAGCAGTACACACTAATAAGTAAAGCTTGCACAACAGACTCCCAAAGAAAGGAAAATTTTAAAAGAAGCTTTGCATATAATTGCGCCATGATGTAGGTTTCTATGTACACACAATCTTGTTGCAGAACTGACACTTCTTTACAAAGGAGGAGGAGGAGGTCCCCACTTCACATTTGGGTCCCTTACTTCCCCCAACTTCTCATCTCTTTCTCTCTCTCTCTCTCTCTTTTCTTAATTTCGACCACAATGCACATCTTGGGTGATGGACATGGTGATGAGTTTTCATAATTTCAACTATTATGCACATCTTGGGTGATGGACATGGTGATGAGTTTTCTTAATTTCGACTATTATGCACATCTTGGGTGATGGACATGGTGATGAGTTT
>Ga0116227_10006705_pt1 | contig 23116 bp, 18 predicted proteins | sample S1TSphgellanicum_FD_89693 | JGI IMG/M metagenome (GOLD analysis project Ga0116227, IMG submission 89693) | Host-associated microbial communities from peat moss isolated from Minnesota, USA - S1T2_Fb - Sphagnum magellanicum MG | ecosystem: Host-associated > Plants > Peat moss > Unclassified...
GCGAGGTGCTGCACATGGTACGAAGGGGATAAAAGGCACAGGAATGGGTATTCTCCAAACTACGCAATGCCCCGTATCCCCGCCCCCCCCCCCCCCCCCCCTTCTACAAAGCACACCACGAGGAATGGGCAGTGCCTGGAAAATTTTTCCATGCATTACCCGGACAGACAGACAGACACCACTATTGTTTTAATATATAAGATAATAGTTAGGAGTTCACGCAAAAAGAAAAAGAAGAAAGTAAGGTCTATCATTTAGGGATAGACAAGTTACTGTTTTAACTATAGACTATTCTAGTAGTGTAAGAAGAGGAAAATATAAATAACAAGTAGGCAAAATACAAGGAACCTAGCAATAACTACCCTCCAAGTCTCTACTTTCAATGCATCAAAATGGGGTTGAATGGGTTCGCAAGCCTTCCATGTTAGTCCCCCGAAAAGCCTCCTTGTTGTTGCCTACTATTTGCAACCATTGCGTACTCCCTTGACTGACTGCTTACCATCTATTGTAATCTCATGTACCTTGCAAACTTTCAAATGTTTTCTCTTCCTACTACCAATATTAATTGTTATTTCCATGTGGCAGCAAGTGACTTCCTATTCTAGAAATTAAAACCTAACATACATTCTTATTATTTTTTGTAAAAGAAACGTAAAACTATTATATAAAATGTAACAACACAATATGTAAGTTTAAACTATATTATTTTTCCTCATATTTTAATAGATTAAACTCGCACCTAGCACATGAAGGTTCTTCAACCATTTTCCATTGAGATTACACACAAGTACAAATACGTTTCTAAACTATTCCCTCATCTTTAGTGTTACACCACACACCTCTCCAAAAAATAGCTCTCCATTCCAACTCCAAACTACCAACTTATCGAATGCCATAATTGTTTTTCAAATCCTGTTCTAGTCCTCCTTCTCCACAAAGCCATGCAATGCCCATATTGACCCCATGAAAATAGTGTCCTTATTTTAGTCCCTTTTTAAAAATCTCATAGGTGATTAGGTGGATTACACCCAACCACTCATTAACATGAACTATTTAATCCCACTAACTTCATCCCTTTGGTAAAGGACAACAAGTCTACCACTAGCAACTATTAATTATTAAAATGCCTATGACATTAAGTAGTTTAGATATTTCTACCCCTTAACATTATCCCATTTCTACCTTGGATGACATCTTCTTAATCCTTACTATGTGGGTTGAGACTTTAAAGATGCATTATCCCTACCTTCCTAGAGGGAGAGATAGTGGTTGTGTTTTCAAAGGTCCTATATTCTTCATTTGCGCCTAGAATTGCCCTTGGTGTCTCAAAGGTAAGCTCATGTTGGGGAATATAATACCTTTTTGGTTGTTATCATCAAAGTTGTTAAACATGTTGGGTGGGGCATTATCAACCCTAAAATTGGGGAAAGCTTTCATGTATGCCATCAATTTTCAATGGTATGTTGCCTTGTCTACCAATGTAAGGAAGGGGGCAACATCCAAAATGGCGTTGAGTTCCCCCTTAAGTTCATTCCACTTAACATTCTTCTTTCCTGTCTTTTATCACTACACCATCGCTTCCAACTCTAGGAAAGTATGCTCCCTAAAAAACATATTGTATCTAGCCAATTTGGCATCTTCCATAGCCACCTTCGAAGCTTGGTGCTTCCATTACAACAATTGGTTTTGCAATTCGGGCATTATCATCCCTATGGGTAGGTTTGTTTGGGCCTGCAAGCTAGTTACCATCTCCTATGATAGTTACAATTATCACCACATGACATCTTCCTTGTCATCCTACTCCACCCCTTGTATACCATGTTGGTGCCGAAGGGTAAAAACCTCATCACTTAACTCGTTCAAACTATTTAATAACCTTTCCTTGTACCTTTTCCATCTTCAAATGTTCCTCCAGGGTGGTTATATTGTAGGACTTCAAACAACTTGGTGGATGGATGAACTCTACTTGGTGGCCACTTGATTTAACAAATTTGTGATCATTTTATACATGAACACCATTTAAATACATGTTTGAGTAAGCTTATTCTTAAGTAAACATGAAAACATCACCAAAACTTCCTAAAAAAAAACATCAACATGTACACATTATGTCCAATGAAAGAAGGGAATGATGGTGGATATATGGCACATCAATGTGCAAAAAATCAAAGCTTGACAAATGCTCCAAAAATGATGACTTCTCAAAAATTCATATCAATTTGATAGGAGAATTACAATGCATTTTTAATCCATCTAAGGTGATTAAGCCTTTCAACTCTCATTATTTTCAACTTTATAACACATATTATGTCAAGAGTTTACAAAAATTATTCCAAAACCAAAGGTTAATGCTCCCATTAGTGACAATGAGAAATTCAATTCTTTGAGTTTTGGAGAAGAAACACCATACCAACCTAACAATGGATCAAAAAATGCTACTTGTACTATAACAAATATATTAGTAGCTTTAAAATCTATATACCATGAAAGAAGTATTTCGCTTGGTGGCCACTAGGTGTAACATAATATCTTATTGAATATGACAATCACAAGTTAACCCTCCCATAGTGACAAAGATAAATAAGTTTTAAACAAGGAACACCATGCCAATCCAAGAATGGCAAAAATGTTTGTGAATCCAAAGATGATATTCATTAGAACAAATACATGACTAGATCCAAATTTTATATACTATGAAAATTAAAAACTCGCAACTTGGAACTAATGTAACTTAACATGATGCATATTGTCAAAATGATGATGAAAATTTTAAAATTAGATTTATTTTCAACTACCAAATATCATATCCAAATATAAAGAAAATAGATGATTCAATAGACTCAAAATCAAAACCATTAAATTAATTAACATTCAGATTAACAATATAGATAATGAAGTAAATGATTGAAATCCTATAATTCCTATACCAAATAAAATCAATATTGAACAGTATGACTTACAATCTAATTTTATCTTTCAATTACGCAATGGATCAAATAAAAAATCATAGTTTTTAGAAAATGAAAATTTCACAAAATCATCATATTCTATTATGATGGAATAATTTGAATATCGTATTTTACTTAAACAAACAAATGAAGAACAAATATTAATATTTGATGATGTTATGCATAGAAAACAATTGTACCCTTATACATTGATATGTTTATTTTTTATAGAAGGTGATGGAACTAATAAAACTCTTAGATTAAAACTCATAATTCAAGGATTATTACGATTATACAATAAAAACATGTCTTTTGACTTAACAAAAATTAAAGCTTTACTTATGGCATAAATAGGTAAAGTTGCATTCAATATTGATGGTTTAACAGTTTATTCAACATTGAACATACCTATTCAACAATTCTTATTTAATTACCAAACTTATCATTAGATTCATTAAATAGGCTTACATGTCAATATCAACAATTACAACTTGTTGTGATAGATCAAATATCACTTGCTGATGTTAGAATGTTTAATGTTATAGATAATAGGCTATAGTCCATAAAACACATTCAAAACAAATTCTTTAATGGTGTTGATGTTATCATAACAAGTGATTTTTGTCAAGCATTTTGTGTCAAAAATAGTTGAATTTTTCAAAATATCAAAGATAATGATAATGCATTAGCAACAAATTTTTAGCAAACATATGTCCAATGTTATGAAATAAATAAAATTATGTGATAATGTGACATGGTCTTTAAACAAATTTTGAACAAATTTTGTATTGCAACCAAAAATAAAAGGGATATTCAATTTATAAATTTGATTTGTAATCGACAACCACCCAACAATTTTAGTATTTCAGATTTATTTTATACAAATTTAAACTTGTGCAGAAACACAATGAAAACGTGTTCACTAACACGTTAGGTCCCATATTTATTTTCAAAGCAATGGACATCAACCATTAATCATGCCTGCCATCTTACATCAAATGATCTAAGTAAAATTACATGTTTGCATTCTACAATTCATATACAAAAAGATATGTTGGTTGGATTATGTGTTAGTGATTATGCAACATTTAATGGTCTTGTGAATGGAGCTAATGACATTTTTAAAGCATCAATAACATATTGTGAAAAAACTATTATATGGATAATGTTTCAAAATTCTAAAATTGGAATGCTAACAAAAGAAAAATATAGTCATTATTACAATAACAACATTGAATCAAAATGGACATGACCAATTGAACTTATCATTAAAGATATAAAAGTTGGTGCATCCCAATTATTTATCATAACAAGGATTCAATTTTCAATTCAACTTGCAATAATAAGAACCATCCATCATTATCACTAAATGAATTGGTTTTTGATCCCACTAACATTTTTTAAATGGGTGAATATATTCAGCATTATTTTGTATCCAAGCGAAAAAAAATTACTTTTGTTAGTTCCTTTCCAACACGAAAATTTCTATGTGGATCCAAAAGTACATATTCAAATGACTAGATTAAAAACAATTGTAACTTGAATACCATTAATTCCTCAATTTAAAAACTTACATAATTCTCATGTAATTATATAAACCTTGACTACAATTTCTTTAAACCAACATTACGAATACATCTATCATAATCATAACCCTCAAATGCCTCATATTTTATGTCTTATAGAAACAATAATACATCATGCATCAACAAATGTGCACAAATTTACAAATTCATCAAAGTATTCATATATTTCAATCCATGACAATCAAGGGTTAATGATGATGTATGACATACACATGCACTTAAATTATTTCAATATAATAAGTAATGATAGTTCATAATATATAGTAACAATTTTTAATACTAATATAAAAAAAGTAATATATACTGTATGTGTGTATAAAATTTATTCATGTTTATATTCCTAAACAATCTTCAAACTATAATTCAACATTCTCCCAAACACTATCCAATTGTCATTATGGGAGATTTTAATGTTGACATTTTAAAGTCAATAACCAAGCAAAAAATAAAGAAAAACAATTAAATTTCATGAATAAATTCCAATTAAAATTACAATTTAATGAAAGCACCACAAAAGTTAGATCTCAATTAGAGCATATATGGGTGAATGTCCTTAGAAATAAATGCAAATTTGGTGTAATAGAAGCATATTGGTCAAATTTTCACAAACCTATTTATATTACATTCAAATTACCAAACACACTTCCAATGTATAACAAAAAAATCATTAATGTCTCCATTTATTTAAAGTGTAATGTTTGTAATTATATGCATGTAAATGTTGCATTTTCCACTTAATTAATTACTCCCAAAATGTTGGCACCTTGTGGCTTAAATTTGTATTTTTACTTTTTTTTTCATGGACCATGTGAAAAAAAATAATCATAAACATCAATAACAAGACAAACAAAAATTTGGATGATTTTTTTATCCACATACACCATCAAACACAATAACAAAACACCTTTCATGGAAAACCCTAAACTCAAATAAAAATAAATATAAGAATTGTCAATTTTTCAAACTTAAAAATGAAAATGAGACTAAAAATAAAAATCTTTTCATCTAAATTATATTCATTCAATACTGATGCTTGTTTCAAACGCCGAAATACCTCATGCACATTGTTAAAAATGGTTTACATTATTCAAGTTTGAAAAGCTTGCATTTTCTTATATAATATTATTATTTACAACTTTGTATGCATTTGTATGGCTAAAAGAAAGACAATAAAACTATGGTTTCAATTTTCAAATATTCAGAATGAATTCTAAAAGGATTAGAAAATTTTATTTCTTAGTACAAATGTGAGAAAAGTATTTTCATGATCTTTCATAAAGCTAACAAGAGGTGTGTCACACTATGGCCTTGCCATTTACATTTTAAAAATATCTGAAGGCAAAAGAAGAATTATCGAAACTCAAATATTTCACCATGCAAAAATATAATCTTCAAAAAAATCCTCTAAATGAAACCAAAATCCTTCAAAATATTATAACTGAGGAACTAATCTCAAGTTTCAACACAAGCCAAAATATAAAATCTTTCAAAAATCCTCATATAAAAATAGACCTAGTACCTAGGGGTCTAAAAATTCCTTAAAGCTACTACCATAGTACCTTGGCCATTTCAACACATGTCTATTGAATAATTAATTAATTAATTTTGAAATTTTTCATTTCAAAACAAATGGAATATTCCTAAATCTTCACTATTATCCTTCACAATATTTTTTGATTTGGAAGAAATATTTAAAAAAAAAATTCAACAATTCTTAAAATACTATAATTAATGTTGAATTGGGGCCAAAGTACTAGGGTATACTCTATAATGAATCTAAACACAATAATATCCTAAGGCCAACAAATTTTCATCCAATATAACTCAAGTTCATAGTAGAACATTAAATGTAATTTACCTTACTATTTTCAAGGAGGGAGTGAGAGCCTCTCGTAGCAGAGCCGCTTGTGTTTTTGTTTATTTGAAGAAAGGAGAGAAAGTGAAGAATAGGTAGAATAATAGCCAAGAAAGCGAGCAAACCGCCAAGTCTTCCTTTTAAGCTCCGCTGGATTAGCAACGCCGAGTCCCTGCATCATCTTGGAAAGCTTTTTGTAAGAATTCTGCAATCTCAGATTGTGCACAGCAGCAGCAGCAGCAGCAGCTTTGAGCCATTGTTGATCAGTGCACACATGAACTGAGAAGAGAATCCGTTAACGGACTTGTGATCGTTTCTAGTCGAGATTTATGAGGAGGGAGGGCTGAGTCTACCTGGGAAGAAGAATCTGACGGGGTTTTTGAAAAGTTACTGGGTTTGAGCTTAATGCTTTTATTTATTTTGTTGTCTTTGCTAGTTGGCTCAGCTGCTGCAGTTGCATCTTTTTGGGTCTCTAGTCTGGAACATCCCGGACATCAGTAGCAGCAGCTCTATGTGTTCTGGTTGAAGTTGTTGTCGTTGTTGTTTTTGTTTGTGGGTATGCCAGAAGTCCTTGTAATCTTTGCGAAATGAATCTCCTGCAGGAGTTGGTGAAGTAGTCGCCAGAATCAGCAATTAAAGCTAACAGCAGCTCATCACCAGCCACTTTGCACAGTTGCAACAGGTGCTAACTTTGGTGTTTCTTGTTGTGGTTGTTGTTGTTCTTCTTCTTCTTCTACACGCATGAGACATTCTTCAGTTGTGCAGAACTTTGGTTAGTGCTAAAGGACATGCATGTGTCCAGCAGCTCCTTCTAGTCTAGAAAACAATTGGGCTTTGGGAAATTGAGCCAAGATCAGTGCTGCTTAGCAACTCAGATCTCAAGAGGATGATGAAGAACTCCGAGCAAGAGGAGGAGCTCTGGAGAAATTCTGCCCAAGTTCGAATCTTCTTCACCCAAGAGTTATTAGATTTCCTAAGCTCCAGCTTTTGCGGAGGATCCATGCAGAGCTCCAAGTTGCAGCGGGACTCCTCCTCTTTCTCCTCCAAGCGGGGCTGCTCCCGGAGGAGGCCAGAGACTTCATCGGATTGAAATCTCAAAGCGGAGGAGCATGATGGGGGTGGTGCGCGTAATGGGCCCCCGCGACGTCGATGACAGGAGGGAGAATCTCTTCTTCAGCCACGAGACCACCATCTCCAATACTTCCAACAACACCAGTGCCTTGAACTCCTTCGGCGCAACTCCCTCGTTCCGATCCGTGGAGGGAAGCAGCTGTGCGCCGCCTCCATTTAGATGGGAGCGCGAGCATGGCAAGCGCATACTGCAGGTCTGCTCAGATTCCTGGAAGCCCAAGCGCCCCCACGGTTTCGACACTTGCAATCAGGCTAGTCTGCCGGCGCCTCCAGAAAGCAGACCCACGAGCGGATCTCTTCTTCTGTGTGACAACCTTAGTCGGCTCAGCATTTCCGCCGATGGGTTGAAGTTCATGCGGAAGCGGGTCGGGAAAGCTCCGGACTCAGAATATTTAGAGAAACGTAACGTCAGATACTACAACTACGAGGAGCATCATGATGACGATCTCAGGTACGAGAATGAGAGCATCATCATCTCCTCACCCGGTAGCAGCACTCTGGATCACAACGTCGCGCCCGAGACTAGCATCGCCTCAGGCGGCTCTTCTGTTCATATAACATTCCCTGAAGACGACGACGACGACGACATCATCTTCGACGACGACAGCCATCGCGCATCCGCCCATCCTGCAGCAACAATGCACGAGACCCAGCAGCAGCAGCAGCTCATGACCCACGAGCGCTGGTCGTCAAACGGCAACTCGTGGAACCTGTCGATAGTGGCGCAGAAGAAGCCCAGAGACGTACCACCACCGCAGCTCACGAAGTTGTCCAAGACACGACCAAAGCCGCCGCCTCCTCCGACGTCGTCGAGGGGGATGTGCGCCGCCGCTGCTCCGATTGCTGCTGCGAGGGAAGTGCACAGAACTGCTACAGGGTCAATGATGAAAGAGGTATTTGTTTACACTAGGAGCGGGGATCATATATATGGCCGCCGGCATAGATGGGAGAGGGAATCGTCAGGAGGATCGTTACCGAGTGTGGGCGAGCCCGAGTTTGAGGCCTATGACAGAGCAGAAGAAGAAGAAGAAGAAGAAGAAAAAGAGGTGGTAGATACTGTGGACGATGAGGAGGACTTTCCCTTCTCACCCATCGCCTCCTCTTTTGTCTTCGGCGACAACAACAACAGCGTCGAATTCTCGCAAGTAAGAAGAGGAAGACTTCCTAAAGAAGTGGGTCCCCTCATCATGCACGAGTTTTCCATCCCCCCGCAGTTTGGCATGCGTGACGGATCAAGAGCCAATTCCACGTCCAGCAGCAGCAGCAGCAGCAACGACTGTATGACGCCGTCGTCGCTGCTTGCCCCATACTCTTGGGAGCCGGGAGGAGGAGGAGATCAAGAACCCAAGGAGCAGCAACGACAGAAAAAGGAACAACAACAACGGATTCCCACCATAGCTTTCCCCCACCAATACATCATCAACAACGGATCCGGAAGGTTCAGAATCGAACTGCAAAGGGGACCCAAATTAGAGCAGCAGCGTCACAGGAATAGCAGCAGGCTGCAAACCAACAACAACAACAAGACTCCTGAAGTTCTCATCAAGCTCGTGGAAGAGGCAGCAGCCAACATGATGATGAGCAAGCAGCAGCGGCAGCAGCAGCAGAAAACAATGTCCAGATCCAAAAACTCTTGTACTCAATGCAGATGCCTGGTACAAAACATCTATCTCCTTCAATTCTCCCTCTCTCTCATCATGCTCTCAAGCTTTTTCCTCTTCATAAAATTGCTTTACCTTCTTCACTAGAGACCTCTTCCCACACCACATTGTTCTTGCTGATGTTCCTTCTTCTACGTACATCTCAAACCTGTTGCTGCTGCTTCCTGCATCTCCTACCTTGAACCCTAAACCCTAAACCTATGCTTCATCCCTTGGGGTTCTTCAACAAATTTCTTGATCATTGTTGCTTCATCCATTGGGTTCTTCAACAAATTTCTTGATCATTTTGACTTCATCCCTTGGGTTCTTCAACAAATTTCTTGATCATTTTTGCTTCATCTCTTGGTTTCTTCTACAAATTGCTTCATCATCCTCGGTTTCTTCAACAAATTTCTTGATCATTTTTGCTTCATCATCCCTTGGCTTCTTCAACAAATTTCTTGATCATTTTTGCTTAATCATCCTTGGTTTCTTCCATAAATTTCTTGATCACTTTTGCTTCATACCTTGGTTTCTTCCACAAATTGCTTGATCACTTTTGCCTCATCATTCATGTGATAAGGGACATTTGAACCAGGTTTCATGACACCAGTCATGGCAACTCATCATGGCTATTCATGATGAACGTGATAGCCCTAACACTTTGTGAGGGACTCTGGGTCATTGTCGTTTTGCCTTCAAAGTTTTATTGTAAAAACTTCTCTGCAATCTCATAGATATGTTTGGTTTCTGTTGGTGTTTACAGCCAGTTCTGAGAAAAGGATTTTTGGGGCGATGTTTGAGCTTGAATCAAAGGCCTGGCTGTGCAGTGGTGAACAGCTTTGAAGCAAGGCTGGGAACAGTAGATGAAAAGGTAATGCACAGACTCCCCTTCAAATTGACCATGGATGGTATATATTATGAGTTCAGAACAGGTGATGGGTGTATCTCTCATGCTTGGTAAGATGTTGTAGTAGTGAAGGATTGCATTTCTAGTCTGCTGTAGTGCTACTGAATTTCCACATCAAGTTTATGCTTTTTATTGTGCACAACAGGTAGTGATGCGGGAGGCACCCAATTTTGAAGTAATGAGGGAGGCTCCAAACTTCAACATGAGAGTGGTGCCAAACTTTAAGGGGGAAACATCAAATTTCAAGGTAAGATGGGAGGGACCACACTCAGAAGTGAGAGGAGAGGGACAAAACTTCAAAATGAGTTTCACAAGCTCTGAAATAACACGAGATGCACAAAACTTCATATACAGATGAGAGACTCCAAATTCTGAATTGACAGACGAAGTGCCAAACCCCCAAAGTGAGACACAAGGCATAAAACTTTAATGTGCAACAGAAAACTTCACTTTATAATCTTGATACCAATCCATAACAGAGTGATTATTCAGGTGTTAGACCCTTAAGTAATATAGGAAATCAAGAAATTTTTAGAGTATGATTTCAAGAAGTTTGATTGTCCTTAATCCATCATATTTCTTGGTGGAAGGCATTCTTACAAATGCAGGGAATCATGATTCAATATTCTTGTCTGGCCTGTGAATTGTAGCACATATGACAAAATTGAATGAGAACCTCAACCAGAATACACTTCAACCATGCATTCAACTTGACTTTGTTATTTGCAGATTGCATGCATATTACATCAAATTTTTATGTTACATTTTGTGTGAGAGTGGACAAAGTTGAAACCTATTGATTATAGTTCTGGAGACTCTCTAGCTAACATATGAACTGCTTTCCTTCTCTTCCTAACCCATACTCAAAATTTCAATTAGGGGTTGAGCTTAGAAATGTGAAACCCCTATTCCATATTTGTTTCACATTTGTAAGCTCACTTATCCCAATACTATTGGATTCAGTGCTTTAGCACCAAATTATTTTTTTAATTTTTTAAATGCACTTCAGTGCATTAAATGTTAATTTTCAATTTTTTTGGCATACATCATAAAATTATTTATATTTTTGAACATGAATGAAAGAAAGAAATCATTTTTAATTCATTTTCATGCACATCATTCATTTGCTATATTTCTTAGTTCTTGTTTGCATGTGCCTTAACATGAATTCTTCATTCTTATGCATTGTATGACATGCCTAATTTGAAGGTGAATGAGACTTGGACTTGCTTCCCATTATTAAATTCTGAAATTTCGGCGTTTGATGCATTATATATATTTTTAATTTTGGCAAATTGAAAAATTGTTTAATTAGTGCCAAATTTGTTGAGCTACTATGGTATTCTAGTTGAAGAGAGCTTTATTCTTTTGAAACCCAATTGTGAAAAAGTCATTTTAAAGCCTTTTTATTGATTTACATACACAAAAATCACTCAAAATTTAATAACTTTTGCTCCATTGATTCAAAAATTACCAAACAACATATGTGCACACCACTTTGTTTAGGGCTTTTTGGTAGTACCAAAAGCAAAGGAAGGGGGTTTTGTTAGGAATGTAAGGTTAGTTACCATGTTAAGTCACAATTTGTTTAGTGCTAAGCTAAGTTAGCATAGTCAAGTGTGTTTTCACTTAGGATTGGTTCAAATGGGAACATAATTTGGGCTATTTGGTGTTGGGATAAAATTTTGAGGCATGGATTTTTAAATCACATTTGGTGATTTGAAATTCTAGGACATAGTGTGTTTTGCTTTGCAAGTCTTCATGTGTTTTTATGAAATTTCTTTAGCATATGGTTTGTGTGTTTTATTTTCATTTTAAGTTTTGGGCTTGGATTCTTGCTTATTGCAAGTGAGTTTTATTTTAAGGGCAATTTAGGTATGATGCACTAGTTAGGGAGTTCTTATATGTGAACAACAATAGGTGTGGTGCTAATATGGTAATGCACGACAATTCACAATTTGAAAAAAAATTGAATTACAAGATAATCACATCCAAACAAATAAACACCTATCTAGATTGCTAAAGTATCCAAATGAGGATTGCCAAAAAGTCCCAAATTGTTATTATTTATTGATCTAAATGGTCCCCATGGAAGCTAAAAGATACAACAATTGTTCCCAATATTTTTCCTCAAAAAAGGTTAACAATCAAATCTACCATAAGAAGCTCTATCTTAAAATAATGTTCTACATGAAATCATGCAAGAATATACAATGTAAATGTTTTGATTATTTTGAACTCTTGAGTTAAATTGGTTAAAAGTTTGTTAGCTTTATGAGAAGAACAAAGTTTTTCGTTTTGCAATGTAGGTAATTTTTTTGAATGGGTTTGATTATGTGCAATGCCTAGATGCTTGAAACAAGTGGTAGCTTGTTTGAAGATTTGATGAAATAACGTAATGTATTTCTTTGTGCATTTTGGGTTTAGGGTTTTGAATGAATGATGGTTTTCATTGTTTTGTTGTGATTGGTGGGCCACCTAGATAGAAAACTTGTCTTTAGAATTGTTTTTGCATCTTGTGACTGCTAGATGAAAATGTTTTTTGATCATGGTTTCCAAAAACTAAATAAATAAAAATTTAGGCCATAATGCGCCCTTTGCATCTAGTGACCAATAGGTGCTTTGTGCAATAAATGATGAAACATCTAGTGGCGTTACATGAAACCATTTAATGATCACCAAATGGAAAAAATAACATGTACACACATAATCAAACAAATTAAAACCTTAGAAAAATGGAGACATTAATGGTTTCTTGTTATACATTGGATGTATGTTTATTAGTTTCAATGCAATATAAATTGGTTTGAAAAAATCTAGTCAATATGCTTTTATTACACACATATTTGCATTCATTTCCACAGACATTGCCCATATATGGTCTAGTTGAGATATGGATTTTGTGATGTTTCCACTGAGTTATGACTTGAATTCAAATTTTCCATGTAATTTAATAGTTCTTGTTTATATTTTTTATAATTATTGCTTTCAAGGATTTCAACATTAAAATCTCTCAAAATGATGATTAGACAATGTTCTAAAAAATGTTGAATTATAGTTTATAAATTGTTCAAAAACATAGACACCAAACATGAATGAATTTTGTACACATACAATAGAGATATAAGTAAAGTCAAGATAAGATAGCACTGGTACCTTAAATTTGGTCATACACAGGGTGAGATTTTTAAAAACCTATAAAAAATTACATTAGCATTCAATAGGGGGTGAAACTTAGAAAACCATCAATTTTCATGGTTCTTAAGTTTCACCCTATCTTTTTTTCTTGGGCAACTCCACTACTACTACATAGATTTTCATTGACTAAAACCAAAAAAGTAGATACAAGTGACAATAAGAATTTACCACCAACCAAAATTGAAATAAGTTGAACTTGTTTAGGATGGGGCAAATTGAGGAATGCAAACTCCATCATATGCACAATTTCTTTCAACCATTTGCCCTCAACAATCATTAACACATTCATCATTAATTGCAATGGTACCATGAAGAAAGCTGGATTTCTCAACCTTTGAATTTGAACAACAAACATTGCGATGCAATTCACTAGTTGGTGAGATGATGATATCAATTACATGACCATTTCCACGAACTTTTTAGAATGGAGGTGTTACAAAACTACTATTGACGACACCTCAATAGCTTTAAAAATGTGGATTTCATTTTTGAAGAAGCAATTAAAGATTTAAATTAATTTTTAAAATCAACAATATGAAATAAAATAATTCATTTTCTTATAAGAAAGTTGCACAACATGTTTTCCCATATCTTTGACAAACCAAAAAAAAATGGAAGAGTTTTTTTTTTTGGCACAATGTTTTCCTTTAAACATTTTTTTAAAATGAAAATAAGCTTGGGCAATTACCCAATGTTTGATGTATTGAATGTTAGAGGAAAAGCATCACATGGAAGCTTAACACTCCTTTAAAGGTTGAAGGCAAAGCATTGAACGATTGCTCAATGGTCCTCCTTCAACAATTGGAGGCAAAATATTTGGGGATGCCCAACAATTTTCTTTATCTAAAGGTTGGAAGAAAAACATCACCCAATATGCTTCCTTTAAAGGTTGGAGCAAAAGCATCAAAAAGCCACCTAATGTTTGTCCTAAAAAAGTTGAAGGCAAAACATTAGGCAACCACTAAACCCTACTCCTCTTAAAGAGCTTGAAGGCAAAGCATCAAATGCTTGCCTAATGCTCTTCTTCAAAAGGTTGAAGGCAAAACATTGGGCAACCACTCCATGATCTTTTTCATTTAGATGAATTAGAAATCACAAAAGACATCAATTTCTTGGTGATTTCAATGGAAAATTTCCTTGCATAAAAAATTGAAATTCTAAATAAATTTTAAATGCTTTGGGTCACATTTACCAATAGTGTGACTAAAAAATAACATTTTAAAAACCATATTTCCTTTTCCCATCACATGTTTTGGTAGTACTCCATCCATTTATTTATTTTTAATTTAATTAAAAGTTGGTTTAACTCTTTTTTTTGTATTAAGTCATTTTTCAATATTTTTCTTTTTTCTCCAATATAGGAAAAGAGGATTCAGCTTGATTTTTTCCATCCTCCAAACAAAAAAGGAATAAAAAATAACCAAACAGAAAAACTACCAAACTTTTTCCTAACCATCTGGAAAAACAACTTGAAACATCATTCAGGATGTGGGAGGGAAAAACATTGAATGGCCTTGATGTTTTCTCTTGAATGCCTTAAGAAAAAAACCATTGCATGTTGCTTAAGGTTTTTCCTCAAATGCACAAGAAAAAAACAAAACAGAAAACAAAAAATTCAAAAAAAAAAAAAAAATTTAAACCTCAAGGCTCTTTTTCATGGGTGGGTGTGGGACAAAAGTACAAGAGAAAGGTCTATTAGCAAACCTTTCTCTTACATAGAACATCATCATGAATATCTTACAAATTGTGTAAGTTACTCTTATTGTGACATCAGCAGACAAGATTTTTTTGGCTTAATGAGGGACCAAAATATACAAATGAAAAAAAGAGATGATGTTTTACATATAGGAAAAGGGTCTATCAGCAGACCCTTTTCTTAAGTAAAACATTGTCATGACAATGCAGAAGGACAACATTGTAATGACAATGGCAATGAGGAAGGATAAGCTGGTGGGTGACTTTTGGTCAAACATGTTAACAAATATCTTTCAAATTGTTTAAGTTATTGTTCTTACAACATTGCTGCAATGTCAACGAACATGATTTCTTTAACCAATGGGGGACCAAAATATACACAAGAAAATAACTGATGATGCTTTACACATTGAGCAACCACCCAATGTTTTTTTTTTTGAAATGTGTCCAACAAAAAAAACTTATTAAAAAAAAATGTTGAGTGGCCACCCAATTCTCTTCTTGGAAGTGGGATGAAAAACGTTGCATGGCCACCCCAAGCTTTTTCTTCAACACCCATTAAAATAAATTCAAAAGAAAACATATATATTTTTAAAAGCATTGGGTGGCCGCCTGATGCTCTTTTTCCTAGATGTGATAGGAAAGGCATTAGGTGACTACCCAATGTTTTTTCCTTCGGGAAAATGAGAAAGAAAAATAAAATTAGGCAACCACCGAATGATCTTCTTCATGTATGTGCAAGGAGAAGCTGAGGGTGGCCACTCACACTTTGAAAAAATAATTTTTATTTTGTTTTGTTTTTCAAATCTGAAAAAACATTAAGGAACCACCTAATGTTTTTCCCCTTAAATGTGGGAAGAGAAGTGTCAGGCAACCACTTCATGCTTAGACTCTTCTTTCCACATGTCCTAGAATGCCCGCCAAAAAAACATCAAGCAGCCACTTGATGCTCTTTTTCCCAAATGTGGAAGGAAAAACATCAAGTAGTTGCCTAATTTTTTTCTCAAATGCCGGGAAAGAAAAGGGGGAAAAAAATTCCTCATATTGAGCAAAAATGTATCTGTTCATCTTTCTCATGTTACTCGATGTTCTTTTTTGAAAAAAAAAAAAAAAAAAAAAAAAACAAAAAAAAAAACAATAAAAAAAAATAAAAAAAAAAAAAAAAAAAAAAAACCTGTCCCAAACACTAAAACCTGTGTCCAAATGTGACAAAGTATTTTTTCCTACCAAAATAAAAGGCATTTCTCAAAAAAATTGCAATTTTTTTCATTGAGAAAAGGAAATTTGTGAAGAAAAATTCTCTTTTATTTTTTTGAGAGTTCAAACTCACAATTTTGAGAGAATTCACCATGAAACAAATTGGTCAGATTCTGGGTTGGGTGGATAATTTTATTTTATTTTATTTTTAATTTGATGGCATCCGCTAAAAATATTATTAATTTTCAATTCACTATATATATGTGTATGTGAATGGCTTATCGAAATCTAATGCAAACAATAATTATTGATGAACTTGGGCTATGTGTTACTACGCACTACCAGTGATGATCACCCACACAGAAAGGAAGGTGAAAGCAAGACAAGATAACAAGACACAAACAGACCAAGGAAAAAAAAACCTAAAGAAAAAAAAGTAAAGCAATATCAGATAATAAGATTTAATAAAACAATATTTTAAAATAAAATTCTGTGGATGACAAATTATTATGTGGAATGACTCTGAAATTGTGACAATGACAATCACCAAAATAATCATCCTATCTAAACCAGTTTGGATGAAACATTGTCTCTAGATTTTAGTGGATTAGGATCAGGGTTTTTTTCAATTTTGAGATATTGTTCAAAATAGCAAAAAAAATTCAAATTCACACTAAAAAAAAGTTTCCAAGCTTTTTTAGAATTTTATTTATTTTTTGGTGGGAAAATACACAGTTTGGTATCAGGGTTTTTATCCCAATTTTTTGTTATTGAACACTTGGCAAATTTTCCATCAGCCAAATTAGTCGGATTTATTCTAGGAAAAAATTAATTTTCCAAAGTATTCTCAATTTGTTCGTCGAAAAATCGATAAAATTAGTTGGAAAACAATTTCTGCCTATGATCTACATATCTATATTTTGCAGAAAGCGTGGACGGTTCAGATCGTCTTTGATTTGATTTTCCTTCGTAGTAAATAGTCATCACTTGTGACCCTGTTAGCATACTGACACGTGTCATGTGAGAAGGACAAAGAACGCAGCGCACTTTTGGGAATGCTGAGTTGAGAACGGGGAACTTCCGTTCGAGGAAATTGGGAACATAGGAACTTCGTCTCTCTCCTTTCCCAAGAGGCTTGAGTGCCGTGTTTTGAAACCCTTGTGTTTCTGGTCGCGTTTCTGGCTCTGCGCTTCTCTCCTCCGTCTCGCTCAAATCTCTTCACCCGCCGCCGCGATCTGCTCTGCTGCCGAAGGGAAAGAAATCTTCCTAGTTTCCTTTCGTAACAGATATGTGTGTCCCGGGGCCTGGACTAGTCTTCTTTTCTTGCGGAACAGTCTGTGTGCCTGCTTTCGTATCACCATAAGCTTCTGGAAATATGGCTCTGTTGCAGCCGGAATAAGTTTTTGAATTCTCGGTGCTTCTTTTTCTTTGAAGCTTGAGAGCAGAACCAGGAAAATCGTTCCAATATAGCAGGTGGTGGCGGCGGTGGTGAAGGGGAAGGAGAAGAAACAGAGACAACTAGGGGTTTCTCTTGATTCTCTATCTTTGTTTTAGCCGTTGAAGCAATCTTCTTGAGGCTTTCCTTCAATCGATTCGCTAGGCTTTTGAGACGGGAAGGATTATCCTTTTCCGCGGTCTCATTTCCTGGCCGATGGCCGTTGCATCAGCTATCAATAAAGTCTGAAACTTTCTTTCCAAAAACGAGAAGGCAGAGAAACCCTGAGTTTCTTGTCTTAGGGTTTGAAAATCCAGTTGCGAGGAGCAGGAGGTGAAGTATAGGAGATTCCACGAAAGCGAGGATCTGTTGCCAGTGCTACAATTGTAAGTGCCATTTCTTCTTACCCTGTTTTCCGTGTGTGCCTAAGTCCTATGGTTTTCATGCCAACGGGCTGCCGCACCTGTGACCTAATCATAACTATCATGTATGGAACTTTCATCACCCGGTATCTTCTATGAGAATTTGAAAGTGATTGTAACTTTGTGCTCAAGAAAGTGCGTTGTAATCTCTTTGACGAAAGTTTCTTATTCGAAAAAATAGCTCAAAGTTCACACTTCCTTTGTGACATTGGATGGTGCTGGTGACGCTTGATTAGGACTTCTGCATAGTCACATGATTGTAAACCTGTGGCTTTTGAATTCGCATATGCTCTTTAGGGTTTTGAAGACATGAGCTTCACATCTGCATCTTAGAGCAGGCCACTGAAGCCAAGTTGTCATGGCAGACCTCTTTCTTTCCCTATGGGTTCTTTACCTCTTGGAGCTTGTGAACTACATCTTGTTTGGTAACCTTTGTTGAGACCTGTAGTAGTTTGGTTGATGTTTGATTCCACTAATTGATTGAATTGTGGGGAAAACATAAGTAGCTGAGTTACATACATTCTGTGACAGCCCATTCAGCCCAAATGTTCAACTGTCTTCTGATAGTTTCTTCATGTTTGTGTTAGTGTTTGTGATTATACAGGAAGAAGAATACATTGTGCTCACTCTCATATGAATGCTGCTAGTTCACCTGCTATCTGTTTACACACATTGTTTGTTCCTTTTGTTCAGTTCAGTGATTTGAGCAGCTTCATCAGCATGATGAATGTGCAAGTGCAGAAGCAGCATCCAGTGGGACTAATGCGCCAGCTGTCACGTCGAGATTCTTTTGGCAGCCCTGGGCTTCGAGATGATCGAGGCTGGACACCTCTCCATGTTGCTGCACGTAGGGGTGATCTTCTTGAGGTTTGTTTCCACTGCCCTGTATTTGAACTCTAGCATGTGCATAGAAGGACAGATCTGAAGCCTTTGAGTTCTGCAGTGAAAAATGTTTGAGTAACATCTTATGATGAATTTTGAAGTTGCTGTATTGGGTGTGCTTTTTGTTGCTACTGTCAAGGGGCTGTTAGCTCTTCATTCTCCCTTTTGTCTGCTATATTCTGTTCTTTCTTCCTTGTGTGCCACCTTTTTTTTTTGTTGTGTTTTTTTTCTCTGTTTTCCCTTATTTGGTGTTGGGTGCTAGCTATTATCATGGCTGAGTTTTCCTAATGCCTTCAAACTTGCAACAGAAACTCAGTATGTAGGCTCATGGTTACACTGGCTATACCCACTGCAGGGAACTGATAAAGGCAGTGGATATGTTGTTATAGAAAAGGTCACTGAACAATTCAGAGAGACAGTCACTGCTGTTTTTGCTGCTTGTTTTATATGTCATTTCAAACTAGTTCCCTTTGATATATTTTTTCTTCCCTGTACTTTAGTCTATATCTGGAGTTTTTCATCAACTTAAATGGAAAAAAGGGTTGGGTAGTATTGAGATTTTGCAATACTTATGAGAGCTATCTCTTTCTTGCCTAAAGCCCAGAAATTTCTTGCTCCTAATGTTCTCCTTCTTGTTTCTTTAATTTTTGGGTTGTTCCATTTCTTTTCCTTTCCCCTTTCTCTTTTGCTTTGTTTTGCTTTCCTCTTTCTCTTGAGTTTTCTGCTTTTCTCCTCTTCTAGGTTTTGTTGAGCTAACCAACATCATGACTGAGTTTTGGGTCATTGCCAGTTGGCCTTGTAACAGAAACTCGGTTCACTGGTTAATGTTGTATATTAGCCTTCACCCATTGCAGGGAACTGATGAAGTCAGAGGGGATGTTATAGAAGGTTGTCAATTTTATACATGTTGCTGTTGAAGCTCACTGAACATGCATATGACCATTGCTATCATTCAGCCTCCCCTCAATTTTTGTGGTCTTGTTTTCTCTTTTCTTTAAGATTGGGTCCAATCATTTTCATACCTGTTGATTGGTTGCTGTTATGTTGTCAGATCCGAAATGTCCATAACCTTATTATTGCATCATCTCTCAATTCTTATCAGGTTGACTTAAATCAACCTGTGTTGTGTCACACAGGTTCAGAGGCTTATTGACGAAGGTGCAGATGTGAATGAGCCATCTTCAGGTCGCAAAGCTCCTGGGACCACCCCACTACACCTGGCTGCCACTGGTGGCCATATAGCTGTTATGGATGAGCTTCTGGAGCGGGGTGCCAACATGGAGGCACGTACCAAAGGCGGCTGTGGATGTAAGCTCTTCCAACATACTGGAAAAGATATAGTTCATGAATGTGAAACTGTTGTTGATGGGTAGAAAGGTTATTCCGTCTCTATTGTGCTCTTTAAATGAGTGATGTGAGTTCATATCTCGACAACTCTTGTCACCAGAGCTAGAGAATAGCATATGTCAACAGGCTTTTGCGTCAAGTTTTTGGATGTTAAGAGATGGCTTTCTTGACAACTTGTGTTCCATTTTCTTGGAATATCTGAGCTGATGATGTTCTTTGAGTTGTACAGGGACACCTCTCCACAATGCTGCAAAGGAGAAAAACAAAAAAGCAGTTCGTTTTCTGCTTGAGAATGGTGCTTTTCTTCCACCAGATATGACAGATGGGCGATTTAACCCACCACTGCACTACTGCCCTGGTCTGGAGTGGGCCTATAAGCTGCGTAACAAACTGCTTGTGGATGCTGCTAAACTGTGATACATCTTCATATTTCAAGACCCTGAAGTTGCAGTCTGCTGCAGCACTTTAGACCTGTTTCGTGTTGATTTTAAAGCAGCTCCTCCATGCTGTTTTTATTATGTAAAGTGATAATATATGTGCTTGGAAAGTGGTTTTATCAATCCTCCTCTTGTCAAACTGTCCTTTCCCACTAGAAACTCAATGGCAAAGAGGTGATTGAGTACTCAATGAATTTGATGCCCAGACAATTAAAATCCAGAGAATGGAATGGTTTTGAGTTTTTTTTTCTGGAGCAAGAATTGTGTGCTAATTTCTGCTGACTAAAGTGCTTATAGCAGGTCGAGGCAAGCTTGGAGCTTCATTGGTCCATAAGTGCATAATACTTGCTTTCAAATTACTTATTTAAAGAATCCATAGTCGATAATATTGATCCTTTTAGTCAAAATATTGATCTGATCTGATCCCTGGAGAAAAAAAAAGAAAAAGAAACATGCATGGAACAAGATGGAAGGAACTTCAACTATGGTGCTGACGTCTGTTTATGATGGTAAGGAAAGAGTACTGTTCCCAGATCTTGTGCACTATTCCTCATCATCGCATTGAGACAGCAGCCACCTCGAGTGCCATATTATGGTTCCTGAATCAGCTCATTTTGCAGTTAATTGTGTAAATGCTTTTGAGTACCATATTATAGCTCCAGAATCAGCTCCTTTTGCAGTTGATTGTGAAAATGCTTTTGAGTAGGTTTGATTGCAAGTACTCTAAGTGGCCAATTGTAGCTTCTGAATCATTTTTTTCTGGTTTTTTGTGGAAATGCTAGACTTGGTTTGATTACAGGGGCAAGAAGAATTCAGCTCCCTGGGCAACTGAAATTTGCACACACAAAGTGATTGGGTTCACAACCTTGGGGATGAGATCCCCCACCAGACAGTCACTTGCATAGCAGTTTTTTTCTTGCAAGTAGAAGGCAGCCTCTAGAAAGCAGGTCTTTCAAGCCTCTTTCAAGACAAAATGTCTGCAAGCCTCAAATTTGCTATGGATTGAAGGAAGCTCTGATCTTGTATTTCACAAATCCCTTTTCTCGGAGACTTGACAAAGAGGGAATAATCTTGATTTCACAACATTTTGGTCAAACATTCATACTCATGACAAAGAAATTGGAGGGTAAGGACAAAAGCTAAATAGGCATTAACAAATTAAATGTAGCTCATTCTCCAATACAAAAGTACATATGCTTGCTTGTGTTGCAACATGAAATTATTTTGTCAAATCTTCTTTACCGTAGCATAGTTATGATAATTTTTGAAACTGCGTTTTACATCACACAAGGTTTTGAAACAAGAGATATGATACCTTTGTTGAGAAGTAATGCCTTAAGTGGAATGACTCCATTTCAAAAAAAATTCACTGCATTTCTTTTTTTCTGGAATGAAACTGATGCATCTAACAAGTCATCTAACAATCACCCTCTTGGCCAGATGAAATTGATGCATCTGTGTGAAGAAGATGACTATTGGGAAAGTGAATAATTGCCTTTGTTGAGGAAACTTGCATCCAAGAAGAAGCTCAGTGCTAGAAGAGCCTTTAATGCTAGCTTCCTAGAACTTGGATATACTATGATCTTTTCTAATCTTCACTGATAATCAATTTGCCTGAAATGGTGAAGAAAGTTTGGAATGTTGGCATAATGGATTCAAAGTTTAGAAATTTGGCCACACCTGTACAAGGGAATGTAACCATTCTTTGGGGAACCTGGATATGATCTTAATCCTTACATCCCCAAGTGCAACCGTCTTTTTGGGCCTCTACCAATATTTTCCACATCCAGCATAGAGTGCAAATTATCTCCCCGACAATGGTCATCAACACAAAAATTTGAACAATGTAAAGTCAGAGACTATTTACATGTCACAACATGTACCACCATATATGACTGACCAATCAAAAGCAATCATTTTCTTTTATCAGCCTTATTGAAGATCATTGTGTCCTGTGCATATTTTTACAGCTCCAAACTCAGTTTCACAATATTTAAAGCTTGTACTTCATCCAAAGTATTGTTGTAGAGGTCATTATACTGCAGTTTAATGGACATGCTCTGATATCCACACAACACTACACTCCCCCACCTTTCTTTCCTAAACACCTAGCTTGGAGGAATGCTAACCTTAGAAAGCTGTTAGCCAAAAGCTACAATAAAACATGAGTGTCCACCTTAACAACAAATAGGAATACCATGGTAGTATCATTTGGTAAGTAACCTACAAAGAACAATAATGCTAGGCAATGAATATGTTGTTGCAATTGCTTGCAAATCCTGGGCTTTGACAATTGAATACGTAATTGCGATCGCTTGCAAATCCTGGGTTTTGACAATTGAATATGTTGTTGCAGTCACTTGCAATCCTGGCCTGGCTTTCACAATAAGCTGGTAAATCAGGTTGGTTGGAAGAGAAGAATTTTACCTGCCC
>Ga0116227_10006707_pt1 | contig 23113 bp, 20 predicted proteins | sample S1TSphgellanicum_FD_89693 | JGI IMG/M metagenome (GOLD analysis project Ga0116227, IMG submission 89693) | Host-associated microbial communities from peat moss isolated from Minnesota, USA - S1T2_Fb - Sphagnum magellanicum MG | ecosystem: Host-associated > Plants > Peat moss > Unclassified...
AGCTTGGCATCCCAGGGTGTCGTGACTCAAATAACGTTTACCTATTGCTAGGTGGTCTGGTCAACACAGCTTGCTTGATTTCTCTTACAGAGCTTCAGCCCTTTCAGGGCTGGGTTGCTGACAGTTCCGCTTTACTATTTAAATCCTGCTTGCGATTTTAACCTTACTTGCGTCAGGCTTCCAGTCAGATTTCACGCTATCTCCCTCATCAGCGACTGCTGATCCCATAGCGCCTCAGAGAGAAGAGGTGAACTTTTGGGGTTTCATTTACAATTAAAGGGCATAAACAAAAAAATCCGTCAGAGCTATTTGAGAAAGTTATTTAAAGATTTATTACCTAGTTTAAGAGTTTTTTCCCAGGTGCAAGATATGACCTAATCTAATTCTCTGCGTCCTTCTAAGGACCTAGCTAATGTCACCTCATCTGCATACTCCAAGTCCCCGCCCATAGGCAAACCAAAGGCAATCCGCGTTACTTTGGTAAAGGGTTTGAGTAGATGACCGACATACAACGTCGTTGTTTCCCCTTCTACACTAGGACTAATTGCCAGAATCACTTCCTCTGGCTTTTGTTGGCTGACCCGTCGCACTAGGGGTTGGATATTTAATTGTTCCGGACCAATGCCATCCATTGGGGAGATAACTCCACCCAAAACGTGATACTTACCTTTGTACTCACGGGTTTTCTCCAAGGCAATTACATCGCGGGAATCAACTACCACACAGATAGTGTTATCACGGTGGGGATGACGACAAATTTCACAAACTGGTTCAGCCGATAAGTGAAAGCAGACTGAACACAAGCCTACCTGCTTTTTGGCTTCAATTAGAGCTTTTGCCAAAACTTCTACATCTGCTTCGGGCTGCTTTAGAATATGCAAAGCTAAACGCTGGGCTGTTTTGGGACCAATACCTGGTAAGCGTTGCAGCTGCTCGATTAATCGTGCTAGGGGACGTGCGTAAACCGTTGTTTTGTCTCCAGTGGATTTTCACATTATCTATAATGACATTTTTTAGAGTCTTTTGCAGAGAAGTGGGGTAAGATTTAGCTATAGTACTAATGAACTATAATTTTATTTTTTTTGGGTTCTTCCGGTAATTTTATGGTGGAGTCACTTAGCATTATTTGATAATAATGACAGAAAGCGCAGACCTTCAAGTACATTACTTTTACCAGCAGCGTTCGCACCGATGAGTACCGTTAGCGGTGCCAGGGGTAATCGGCTTGTACTGTAACTTTTGAAATTAGCAAGGGTAAATTCCGTCAGCATGGCGCTCATTTTACGCTCCGCTAATCAACTCTAGTAATGCCTCTGTTGAGATCTTGCCACTAATATCAGCACCTTCGAGCAGGCTATCTGCCAAATCTCGCTTGTGGTGGTGCAGACTGACAATCTTATCCTCAATAGTGTCCTTAGCTACCAAGCGATAGATAGTAACTGGGCGTTGTTGCCCAATGCGATGGGCACGGTCAGAGGCTTGGTCTTCTACGGCAGGATTCCACCACGGGTCCATGTGAATGACATAATCAGCAGCAGTCAGATTGAGACCTGTACCACCTGCTTTGAGACTGATTAAAAATACATCATGTAACCCAGCCTGGAATGCATCTACCCGTTTTTTCCGCTCTGCCATTGGTGTACTACCATCTAAATATTGATAATTAATACCTTGCTTGTCCAGATAATCGCGGATAATATGCAGATGGTCAACAAACTGACTAAACACCAGGGCCTTATGATGATTATCTAGTAAGTCTGCCAAGACTTCAGCAAAAAGCAGCAGTTTGGAGCTGGATAATTCAGTACCAGGCATGACCAAACTCGGATGACAGCAAGCACGGCGCAGTTTCATAATTTCTGCCAGCACTTGCAAATGCTTGTGACCGGCTGTGGCATCACTTTCGGTCAGTTTGGATAAAGCTTCACGGCGTAACGCTTCATAGAAGGCCATTTCCTCCCGACTCAACTCTACATGCAACAGAATTTCCGTCCGAGAAGGCAACTCTTGGAGTACTTGATTTTTCGTGCGCCGCAATAGGAATGGTTGGATGAGTTTTTTAAGTTGGCTGCGGGCTTCTTTGTCCTGAAATTTCTCAATGGGGATAGCAAAGCGTTGATTGAAGCTTTCAAAGGAACCTAGTAGCCCGGGATTGATAAAGCGGAACAAATTCCACAGTTCACCAAGGTGATTCTCAATGGGAGTCCCCGTGGTAATCAGCTTGAAATTTCCTTTGAGGTTCATTGCCGCCTGGGAACGTTTGGTATTCATATTTTTAATCGCTTGGGCTTCGTCTAGGACAATTGTTTGCCACAAAACCTGGGAAAGCATTTGGGATAATTCTTCGCTCTGCAACAGACCATAGCTGCATACCAGCATATCAAAGGGTTGTAAATTGTTGAGCAGTTGCTGGCGATCGCGCTTGCGTGTTGAGGCTTCTCCATCGCTTCCAGCAAATTGGATGATATTCAGGGTAGGGGCGAATACCTGTGCTTCACTCACCCAATTCATGCATACGGAAGTGGGGGCAACAATTAAAGTTGGTCCTTCATGGGCACGGGTAAGAATCACAGCCAACGCCTGCACAGTCTTGCCTAGCCCCATTTGGTCTGCCAAGCAGGCACCTACACCCCAATGAGCCAGTCGTGCCAGCCAACTGAACCCTGACATTTGGTAGTCGCGCAGTTCGGCTTGGAAGGTAGACGGGAGTTCTGGTTGCAAGTTGTATACCTCCCGTAGCCGCTCCCTATGTGCCTTCCAATATTTGTCTGCTTTTACCGAGCCTACATCCTCTACCAAATCCTCCAAGCCTAATGTTGCTAAGGGGTGAAAGCGTACACCTTTATGATATTTTTCGGAAAACGCTCGCAATTCATCTAGGCGTTTGCGAAAGGCTTGGGTTAAGGCCAGAAATTGACCGTCACCAAGGGGAATAAAACGACTAGGAGTTTGCTCCAATAGTTCTAGCAGTTGCTGCATATCAAGTACTAGGTCCTGGTCCAGTTTTAACTCCCCAGTAGCAGCAAACCAGTCCTGCTGGCGTTGAATTGTCAACCGGAAATCTTTGAGATCTGCTTGGTGCTTGACCCGCAGTTTTTCTCCTTCGGGCCATGCTAATACTATAGTGTCCCCCAAGGCTTGCAGTTCCAGTAGTAGTTCTAAACAGTCTTCCGACTCTTCTATCAGCCACTCCCCATCCTGTTCTTGTATCCGACTCAAAGTAGGACAGGCCGCTATAACAGCATCGGCAAGTCGCTTTTCTTCATTCAGATTTCGTCTAGTTTGCAGACGCTTGCCCTCAATCTCTGCAATCAGAGTCTCACCACCTGTACCAGGTCGGAAGTACGGACCACCTTGGGAAAAGGGGCAAGATAGCAGGGAGACTTTCAACCCTGCATTGGCAGGCAACAGGTTAATATGGGGTATAGTCTGGGCTGGTACTTCTTCAGATCCCTCCAACCCACCACCGATATCAGAATGCACAGTGACGATTCCAGAGACGGCATTGATGGCAGCCAATACTTGCTGGGAGGCAATGGCAGGTACCTCTAAGCAATTTTCCTTGCCAATAATCTCTGCTATGCGTTGGTGTTCAGCAGTAATTTCAATCACCTTAATCCGGGTTGGAGTTTCCTTGATGGCAAGGAGCTTCTGTGATTCTGTTACTTGGAGGGAAAATTCCAAACTTAAGCGACCATGTTTCCCCTTTTTCACCAGCAGTTCTGGTTCTCCCTTGACGATTTCCACTCGGGTGGTGGGTGCATCTTCCCAAAAGACCAAAGGGTGTCCAATTAAGGCGGAAATAGCGTTATCACTGAAGGTGTACTCAGTTTTACCATAATGAGAGGTAAATGCTTCAATACAGCTAGACACCCGGATATCCTGAGGCGTAAGATAATCAAACTCACTCAGATTCTCCCTTAGGCGCTTGAGGGCTATGGGGCGACCTTTACTCCACTCACCTTTAGCATTAATCTTTTGTTCCCGTGGTTGCAAGACAGATTTGCTGGGGTAAAAGGTAATAAACCATGCCAAACGTAGCTCTGCCTCAGGTTTAACTAGTGCCTGCGGTTGTTTCCGGATATTCACCAATGCATTTAAGCACATCTCCCAAGGTTCTTGGGGTCGAATTAAGTCCACTATGGTGTGGATCTCACTACCGTCACGCATTATCTCCGCTTGTGTATCGTAAGTGCTGCGTGGTTTGAGCCGAGATAGTAGTTCTGCTATTTCCATAGCTAGCCAGTGGAAACCAGATGCTACTGCTTGGAGATAAAACGGTTCTAGCAACTTAGGCAGGCGTTTTTTCGCATTTTCAACATCTACCCAGTACAGACATAGGGCGCAAAAAAGTGTTTCTAAGCTGTGATTCTCTTCTTTGGCAGGAACTCGGAGATTGGTTATAAGTTCTTTTTGGGGAATATCACCTTGCTGAACTTGCAGCAGGATTTTCAACCTCCCATAAATAGTCCTGAGCCAATGACCTGACTGGACTGACATCATACTTGCATACTCTTGGGCTTCCCGGAGCCTTTCAGGTGAGCCATCTTTTAATAGAGCTAAGATCAAAAACAAACCTGCAACAGTATCAAAATATACCTTTTGCTTACTCCGAGCTTTTTTGAGGACTTTGAGACCAACTGTGTAATACTGAATAGCCTGGTCGTTTTTGCCCTGGAGAAAATTCAGCCAACCCCACAATGCAGCAGCGTGATCTCGATAGTCATTAGATATTCGCTCCAAACTCTGTTGTGCTTCTTGTAAAAAACCCCTTAGTAGTAGTTGTTCTACTAAAACCAGTTGCAGAGAATTCGAGCAGTGTCTTCCAGAATGGGAGCATTCTTGTTCGAGTAGCTCAAAGGGATCCTGAGCAGGAGAACATTTTAGTGTTGCATTGAGGAGGATACTAGATATGCTGCTTTCATATAATTCTTGTGGTAGAGTACTAAACCAATCTGACTCAAATGGGTTGTTGCAGATTTGATCGAAGATTTTATCTAAAGATGTCTTATATTGGCTGCTACTGTATCTTTGATAGTTTTCAATCTGTTTATTAATGAAGTTGAGGTCATGACGGTAAAAGCCAATGCGGATTTCTCTGATTAGTTGGCTTTCGTTTATGCGGTAATTATTTATTGGTAGCTTGTCTTGCACTGCCTTAGCCATGATTTCAAAACATCCAGCTTTCACGGCCGAGCGAGTAGCAATCTCCACCAGTAATGGATGACACTGTGGACCCCGTCCTTGTTCTTGGACCAGCAAGCCTGCTGCTACAAATTTCTCAAGGTAAGGCTTGAGTTTGGCATTAACGAGAGGCTTATAGTTGTTATCAGAGGCAGCAATGTCATTCCAACATTCTAAAAACGAAGTTCTATTGATCGGTTCGTAAACCACTGAGAACAATTGGACAATCTTTTCTTCCAATGGTGATAGCTGACAGTATGCTTCGGCTAGTTCCGTTTGTAGTTGTTGGGGTTCAACTTCAGAATGCTTCATAGTCATTAAACGAGAGCGTTACACACTAATAATAAATTAAAGACATGAAGTTCTATTTTAGATTACTAGTTCATGTCCCAGGTAAATGAGTGTGAATTGTTAGGTTGAGTCCCATCAAGTATTTTGAGTGGGGGGTTATTTCTGCCATGCTGCACTAGTAGAGCATAATTGACGATTACCGGATAATATTTAAGAGGATTGACGCGTTGAGATTGCTCCACTACTTGTACTCAGAAGTACTATTATTGAATGAGTGTAATGTTTTGAGTTATGAGCGATCGCACCCATCTCCAGATGATCTTAGCTGATTCACCAATTGGGGTTGTACTGCCAGAAATAGCGCAACTGCACCTCCCTAATTGGTGGTTAGCTGGAGGTGCAGTCCGTAATACAGTGTGGCGTTCCCTCTTTGGAAGACAATGTCAGTTATTTATCAATGACTTTGATGTCGCGTTTTTTGATTCGACAGGCGATCGCACCCAAGAGTTAGTCGCAAAAGAAATCATTAGCCCCAAGTTCCCTGAACACAAATTTGACATCAAAAATCAAGCTAGCTTTGGACGCTGGCGATCGGGTGAGAGGACATATTGGAGTACGGAGGAGGGAATTCAAAATTGGCTGCACACGGCGACATCTGTGGGTGTGAGGTTAGATCCTCAGGGACAATGGGAATTTTTCACTCCATATGGCTTAGATGACCTGTTTGCCGGGATTATTCGCCCTACACCCGCACATCTGCATGATCTAAATGCCCAATCTAAGGGCGCAGGGTTTTTGCTTAAGTGTCCTTGTTTGCGGTTGGGGTAGTTATTTCCCTCAACTCTTGGGGCAAATATTCCTAGACAACTCCATTCCTCAATTAACTTCCGACTTGTAGATGCTCTCGTCATCAGCAATAACACTGAAAATAACGTTAAAATTCCGTAATTCCACAGAATTTAATAAAGTTCGATTTTTACAATCTGTCTAATTTATTTTGACAGACTACTACCAAGAGCCTAAGAAATTCCAATCCTTGCTATCTTCTGGTTCATCAGTTTCTTCTGGCTTTTCAGATTCCGTCGGCGGTTCAGTATCACTCGCTTGCATCCACTGATCGTACATTCCCCCATCCACCCATTTCAGCAATTCGGATGCCCTCATCACAACCCAGGGAACTCGATATTCCATAAAACTGAAAATTTTTGTGACTTTATCTAACCGATTAAGGTCTTGAACATTAAACTCGCGGGCTTGTTCTAAAAAAACTTGGACAACCTCTGGACTTAAATATTTACTCGGTAGCCCACCCAGTTTCATCAAAGCGGTGATGGCAATATTTACATCTTGACAGGACAATAACCCCGCCCGATCTGCAGTAAATTTTGCCATCATAATCCAGTTGTACAACGCCACTTCGATGCCATTGATAGCTAATCCCCCTAATCCAAGTGTTGTACTGTTAATCACACTTTTCAATAGCGGCATCACTACCGCTAACTGCTGATAGGGTAAATATCTTCCCTTAATCCGGGCAGTCTCATGCCCTAAAACAAACAACAGTTCCTCCTCTGATAACCATTCCATCGTTTCTAGGTTGATACCAATTAATGGCTTTTCCACACCAAGGGCATAGGTGGAAATATGTCCTGTCCCTCGATAAAGATACAAGGCTGGTAATGGTGAAACATCAAGAATCTGGCAGGTTTCGACTAGGGCATGGTGCAACTTAGGAAAGTTACGCTGGTTGACTTGAAATTCTCCACCAATCACTTGTAGGTGCAGAAGGGGATCGATGCTATACTCGCTGATCTTTTTCAGCAGCAAAGGCAATCCTGGCATCTTTTCTAACGCCACCAAGGCTTTCTGATCGAGAGGATGCTGGTAGTCTCCTGCCTGGAGGCGATGAAATATCTTGCGAGTCATTATACCTCTTGTATAAGTTTTTTTTGGGCTATGATACTAGTAGCCACTTAATCGTTGATAATCGGATATAAGCGTTTAAGTTTTGCGTGTGCATCTGCGGTGAAAACCATACAAAATTATCCGGTAATCGTCAATTATGCTCTACTAGGCTATTTTTCAACAAAATATTACTGGTTTCAGAACAACATAAATTCTTAAAAATTATAACCTTGTTCACAACCTACAATCAGAAAGATTTACGGCGTTGCATAATGGCAGTATGAACTAGGCAAAAACGGGAACATCCTCAAATTTCAGATAGTGTATTAATAATCGAAGAGAATATTCCAGCATTTCTACTGATTTAGAATAACATAAAGTCTTCCGATGTAGTCGGGCTAAATAATGCCCCAACCGAGTGTTTTCTCCCTCCACTCTAGTCAATCAATTTTGGATTTTGGATTGGGGATTGGCCAATTTTAGATTAGGTAGAAGAAGAGAAGATAAGGTATAAAGATTGACAGTAGTGAGATGATGGGAAAGAACCGATCAATCCCTCTTCTAATCTAAAATCTAAAATTGAGTGACCATCCATCTGTGATATAAAAATAGCATTGCCACATGCGGACAATTTCCCATAAAGGTCTAAATGTCTCAGCACTATGATCACCAACTACCCACCCTAAAATCCCCTGTTTAAAGTGGTTAACGAACCGATTTTAGATTTTAGATTTTAGATGTGCCAATTTTGGATTTTGGATTGTCAGAGAAATCGATTTATACTTCCTTGCTTTCCCTCCATCTCTATTAATCTCCCCTAATCTAAAATCTAAACTTGGTTGAATTGGCCTTTGCAATCCACACAAATGTGATTCTGTTTACCTCTTTTTATGCCATTCTTACGGATATGTGTTGAGCCACATTTAGGATATTGCATCGGAATTTACCTTTACTACATACCGCCATTACGTAACGCCCCTGAATGATTGCTGAAATGGGGTGAAATCGTTCTGAATTTATTTTTGCTGTAGCAATGGTATCGTATTGTATTTAGCCTTTGTGCGGACTATAATTACCTATGGGCATAACTCAAAGACATATCCTATCCTTGATTCTGATCACTAATCTGAGTAGTGGGAATTCCCACCCTACTTTTAGTTATATTGCAGCGATACCAAAAAATTCCGTCGTGACTTTGTATTTAAGTGACACCCAATGTCAAAAACTAGTGCCCTACCGAGTGTCAGTGCCAACACAAAACCCAATAAATAGTGCTGTGGGACGCATCATAGAACGGGTAAATAGTAGCGATTTTAGCGTAGCCGGGTATCGTGTCAAGGTCAAGAAAGGTGTTGCTATAGTTGATTTACGAGTACCCCCCAAATCAAAGCGGCAGTTCACCTCCTTGTCTCTTTGTGAGCAGTTTGCTTTATTTGGCAGCATCCGTAAAACTTTAACTAGTAATGTTCAATGGCATATTAAACGTGTGCAGTTTATGGAGCAAGGTCGGAAAGTTGTCTTGTAAATAAGCCTGGGAATTAATTCCCAGGCTTGAAGCCTAGTGTTTGTCTACTGCTAGAGCAGCTTCCAGTTCTTTAATGGCTTCGTTAGTATGATTTAGCGCAGCTTGACGTCTACCTTCAAAATCGTGATCTGCTTTTTGCAGTTAAGTAACCGAGCAGAAATATTTACAAACTAATATCTAGTCTGATCTAGACTGGATAAAGGATTCCAGCCCAGAGTTTGTGTAATTAATTCTGCTCAAGTACTTAAGACAGCTCCTGGCAGACAAGGGTTCAATTTCCATATCAGAAAAAAAGTTTGTAGTGCCTCGACAGGTGAGAAGAAAAATTGTATAATTGCTCTAATAGTAAAGACTTGCTGGTAATTCTGTCCAAAAGTGAAATTACTCAACTATTATGGGGAAGTCCCTTAGTAAAGAGTAGCACACAAATGGATGTAAAGCTAATTTTAGCTGGGTTAACAGTTATATTTACACTTTCGTGTCTATTCTTCGGCACGAAAAATGGGTTTTACGATTCAGATAACTACCATGGCAATGGTTCTGCACACTAAGTCCGCGTGATTTTAGTGTTGGGTATGTCACCATGACTAAGGATGTGCTAGTGAGCGAGAATCTGTCAGCATCCTCTGAATTAGAATGTTTGCCCTATAGTGTCCAGCATCAAGATGAAGGCTTGTGCTTACTAGTCAGAATGGGGCCACATCGCATCCTGTTGGACTGTGGTTTAGTGGACATATCATCACTAGTGAGAGGTCACGCAGCAGATCTAGTTGTGATTAGTCATGCCCACCCAGATCACACAAGAGGGCTACTGAGTCTACATCAAACCTTTCCCATGTTACCTATCTACGCCAGTGAGGTGACAAGCAAGTTACTGCCACTGACATGGGCAGACGGAGACTCAACAGAAATACCGACGTTTTGCCACGCCCTGCCGTTGCGATCGCCCATAGAAATTCAGGAAGGTTTAGTAGCAGAATTATTTCCTTCCGGGCATCTACCGGGGGCAGTTGCTATTTTACTTACTTACACCGCTCAAAACCGGGCCTACAGACTACTATACACCGGGGACTTTTTCCTCTCTAACTCTCGGCTAGTAGAAGGTTTACGTCTGGAGGAATTACGAGGACTAGAGTTAGATGTACTGATTATTGAAGGCACATATGGTACATCTCGACATCCTCACCGTCGCCATCAAGAAAATCAACTAGCTGAGCGTATCCATCGAGCAGTTACCGATGGTTCCTCCGTACTGCTCCCTACCCCTGCCCTAGGGCTAGGGCAGGAACTGCTAATGCTGTTGCGGTCTCACCACTATTTCACCGGACGGGATTTAGACATCTGGGTTGATGGTGCTGTTGCCACTGGATGCGATGCCTATCTGGAACTACTCCCCCATCTTCCTCCCTCAGTCCAAAACTTCGCTCGCCATCAACCCCTATTTTGGGATGAACGGGTACGTCCCCGCGTTCGCCGATTGCAGTCAGAAAATGTCACGACTATCTGTAAGTCCCCCTGTATTGTCCTTACCGACTCCACTGCTGATTTAGGTAAGTACTGCCAACCAGACACAGGTACTTGGTTAATTCTCCTGCCAGAAAAAATTGATATCAAAGTTAATCATGAATATCTCGCCCCTGCTACCATCACCAGCTATCTCCTCGCTCAACATAGTGATGGCCCCGGTACTACCCAGCTAATCCATAATTTACGACCCCAGCATGTTGTCTTTGTCCATGGTTCCCCTGCCTACTTAACAGACTTGACTAGCTTGGAAGAATTACAAAATCGTTACCAGCTCCATTCCCCAGCCGCTGGTGTTTTAGTAGAACTGCCCATAGGAGACATATTTCTCCAGCCAGCTGCTCCGGAGACTAACTACGAAGGTGATCTGACGGAGTTAGGAGGGGTAGTCACAATCACACTCCCCGATGCCATTACAACTGATAGCCGATGGCGGCAATTTGCTGATACAGGCTTAGTTGAAGCCCGCTGGCAAGGGGAAGATCTGATTTTACGGGGACTATCTCCAAGGGAATTACGGAATCAAAGCAACATCAGTGAAGCTACTCGTAGGCAGGAGGTGGATTGTTGCGGTAACTGCAAACACCAAAGGGGACAGCGGTGTTGGAACCCCGCTTCCCCGTTATATAACTTCAAGGTGACACTTGAAGGCTACTGTCCTGTTTTTGAACGTTTGGCTAGCCCTGACTAACTCATTTATTCTGGATTTGAGTCAGTGTAATGGTTGCGGATGCGTTCAGCCTCTGGACAGTCTTCAGTTAAAAGAGGTTCTGCACTACCGCGTGGTACTGACGCTAATTTTTGGGTTACAGCACCAATGCTTTCCAGGCGAACCATCTCTTCCCATGAGCAAATCTCGTCCTCTTCTTCTGTTTCATAGCGTAGAGTCACTAAGTCACCCTCTATATCGGTGATGCGGGCGCGTTCAATCCAGCGTTGCTGGTCCCGCAAGAAAACACATACCTCCCGCCCGTCGCAACACAGTTGATAAATCTTGCGGTGTAGCATGTACTGCTTCTGCCTTTTTAAACAACGTAGTTAAACTTATCAAAATCTGAGTCTTACCCTAGTAGATTACACCTTTAATAGGCCAGTTTCACTTTTGGTTATCAAGTGTTTCTTGAGCCAAATTCAATCTCCTTCAGGGTCATATAACTCAAGCAATTGGGAGTTAGTCTTCACTGGGTTCATAGTTCCCCATGATTCCTGCTTACTATTATGTAAGAAATCATACTTAATAGCCAGCATAGGTTGCGGTTGTTGGAGTTGCCTACTTGTAGTCATTGACGTTGCTGAGAAGCCTGGGGACTCGGCTTAACTTTTACCCCTATGTAATTGATCTTAACTCATTCTCTTACCAACCTGAATGGTTTTGAACAATAACATCTCTGGAGTTTTGCTTTTGAGATTGTGCTATGACGGAGATAGATGACATAAATTATACTAATTGTTGCTCAAGGGAAGTTCTATTGGCCGACTTGAGCATGCTTCTCGCTTAATTTTGCCCGTGCGAACTGCATCGTATAGGGCTGTAAGTTCTGTTAAATCTTGGGGTTGATAGCACTTAGTGGCAATTACTTGTTGAAGTAGACCTTCAGATTCAACACTCAGACATCCAGTTTGAAAAGCAGATTCAATAATCGTGTGAATCATGATAGTTAGCGCATAGTAAATAATGTATCTATATAGTGTGGAACACTTTTCCCTTTTATTAGTTGATTTAGGACAGTCAATATTTGTGATGTGCGTCACATAAATATTTCTGGATCTTCCCGCTACAATATTACTTAAGTAAATAAGGAATATGTCAATAATGATTTCAATCTATTTAAGTGTTCTTGTAGCGGAAAAACAACGAGTTAAGTAAGATAGAAAAACTAAATTATACAACAATGCGGAAATCCTCATCCTTTTGACTTAAGGACACCCAGTCTAAGTTGAGGGACTGGAATTTTTGGACTAGGCGATCGCATGCAGGGCGTTCAGTAGCATAGTGTCCGGCATCGATTAAAATTAAATGGCGATCGCGGCTTTCTTGAAACTGATGGAATTTGCAGTCGGCAGTTAGATAAACTTGGGCCTGGGTCTTGGCTACTGCCGAGATAAAACTAGCTCCCGAACCACCTAATACAGCAACGCGGGAAATCTGATGGTATAGGTCAGCAGTGGGGGAGAAAAGCAACACTGGGGGAGTTAATCTGGTTTGGATGATACTTAGTAAGTCCTGAAGCGTCAGGGAGGGATCGAGGATTCCTACCCGTCCATATCCTATTCCCAGTTGGGTAGGAACTATGGGGGAGACTTCTTTAAGTCCTAAAATTTGCGCCAAAACGTCGGCGGTACCATCTTGAACTTGATCAAAATTAGTGTGGGCGCTGTAGATGCCAATATTATGGGCAAAGGCTAACCGCACCATTTCAGTGATGGCTTCACCAGTACACAAGGACTTAGGAGGGTGGAAGATCAGGGGATGGTGGGCAAAAATCAGGTTTGCACCTAGGGCAATGGCCTCTTGCATCACCGATAGGGTTGGAGTCAGACACACCAAAACCCGCGCCTTCTCCTCCAACACCCCCGGTTCAACTTGCCAACCACAGTTATCCCAGCTTTCACACCAAGCTGGATTTGCCCATGCTTCAAACCAGGTAATTAAATCAGAAATTTTTTTCATAGAAACACACGGTAAGCGGGAAACTCAGCGGCTTCAGAGAAAGAGAGGGAAGCGACTCGGTGACTTTAGTCACTGTTGTATTAATTAATATTTTATTTATAACATTAATTTGCTATTAAAATAGCAAATTAGTTTAAAATATACATATTCTAGTTAACAATTGAAAACAATGGCTAAAGCCAGAAAAATAATGGGAGTACGTTAAGAGTTCCCTTTCTAAACGAGAATTTGACTTTTTCAGCAGACCCTATTTACTATAGCTTTAATGGGACTAGATAGACTAACCACGCACCAACTTTCAACTTGGGTTCAACAAGCAACAACCCAATCAATACAAGGAGAAGTTATTGAGCGCATCCCTTGCTTGGCTAAGGCTGACCCCCGTTGGTTTGCGGTTCACATTTGCTGTCACTCGGGAACAAATTACAGCCAGGGGGACACGAGTCGTATATTTCCTCTGATGAGTGTCATCAAGGTATTTTCCCTACTCTACTTACTAGAACATATAGGAGCGGAAACAGTATTTCAGTGGGTTGGCATTGAACCAACAGATGCTCCCTTTAATTCCTTAGAACAACTCATAGCTGATAGGGGATATCCCCGCAACCCTATGATCAATAGTGGGGCCATTACCTTAGCTGATAAGTTACCAGGTAGGGATGCAACTGAACGCACAATGGTTTTTTGTCAGTGGTTGAATCAACTAGCAGGTTGTCATCTCCAACTAGATACACTGGTCCTGGCTTCCGTCCGATTGATGCCATCAACTACTAATCAAGCGATCGCTCGTTATCTTATCCAAAACCAACGTCTGAAAAACCCAGACATAGCTATTGATACTTACGAACAAATATGCTCCCTGTCGGGGACAGTAGCAGACTTAGCTCAACTGGGAAAACTCCTAGCTAGTGAAGGTGATTTGGTCAAATCAGAAAACCGTCGGATTGTTAACGCTCTGATGTTAAGCTGTGGACTTTACCAAGCTTCCACCCAAATGGCGCTGAGGATTGGCCTACCAATGAAATCTGGGATTGGGGGTGGATTGTTAACAATAGTACCGAGCCAGGGAGCGATCGCTTGTTACAGTCCTGCTCTGGATAGGGCAGGTAATTCTGTAGCCGGGTTAGCCTTTGTCGAGGCTTTATCTCAAGGATTACAATTGAGTATCTTTGGCTAATTGGCATAAACTTCTGCCCCCAGCAAGAACTGTGCTTAGTAGCAAATTACTACACCAGTTCCCAGTAGAAAAAACCACCCCAAATCAAAGGTTTTAGGGTGGGGGTTAGACCCATCATTAATTCGCCAACAACATCATAAATTTAGGAGCTTGAAACCTTTTTAGATTTTGGATGCAAGAATTTCTAATCCAAAATCTAAAATCTAAAATTGGCTCGGTCAGTTAGGGAAGCAGGGATCTGTTTTGCTGTATTATTTTACTCATTCTCAGCCATCCCCACCGCCTCCATCGCTGCCTCTAGCGCGATCGCCACATGGGTCCAATGAGTCCCCCCTTGGCAATAAACTATGTATGGCTCCCGCAAAGGTCCATCAGCAGAAAACTCCAAAGTACTCCCCTCAATAAATGTGCCTCCAGCCATCACTACCTGGCTCAGGTACCCTGGCATCTCATCAGGCACGGTGTTGAGATAGGAACCAATTGGTGAATGCTGTTGGATGGCTTGACAAAAGGCAATCAGCTTTTGGGGAGAACCGAGCTTAATCGCCTGAATTACATCCCGACGCGGTGCCAGGGGAGCAGGGTTGACAGGATAACCTAACTTGTCAAATACATAACCAGTGAGGTAGGTTCCCTTCATTGCCTCACCCACCATCTGCGGTGCCAGAAACAACCCTTGAAACAACAGCCGATTTTGATCAAAAGTGGCACCACCATAGCTGCCAATCCCCGGAGCAGTAAGGCGACAGGCAGCAGCTTCCACCCAATCAGCCCGACCTGCCACATAACCCCCTGCCGTGACAATTGTCCCCCCAGGATTTTTAATTAATGACCCAGCAATTAAATCAGCACCTACATGGGTAGGCTCCTGGGTTTCAATAAATTCCCCGTAGCAGTTGTCCACAAAGCAGACCGTATCAGGATTTTGCTGCTTCACTATATGGACAATTTTTTCAATATCAGCAATTGATAAGCTTGGCCGCCAAGCATAACCACAGGAACGCTGGATAAAGACTAGACGAGTAGTATGCCCAACAGCATGACGTAGGGCATCCCAATCTATAGTCTGCTGCGGAGTTAGTTCCAATTGACGGTAATTTATGCCAAACTCAATTAGGGAGCCTTGGCCTTGACCTCGCAAGCCAATTACCTCTTCAAGCGTATCGTAGGGAGAACCAACCACTGCCAACATCTCATCGCCAGGACGAAGGACACCGAACAAGGCACAGGCAATTGCATGCGTTCCTGAAACAAACTGCACTCGCACTGCAGCGGCTTGGGCCCCCATGACCTGGGCAAAGACCTGGTCTAAAGTTTCTCGCCCTAAATCATCGTGACCATAACCACTCACACCCGCAAAATGGTGTGCGCCCACACGATGAAGACGAAAAGCATCTAGCACTTGTCTGAGATTATGCTTGACCTGAGTGTCAATACCAGAAAAAATTTCTAACAGTACCTTTTGGGCTTGCCCCAGCTGTTCCAAGCTATCCATCCGTTCCTCATTTACAAAAAAAATATATAGCTAGGCAGATTTTCACACCACACACACTACAGTTTAAAATGTCTCATTCAGGTTACCGCATGGCAATAGCTACCTCAACAAAACCTCAAATTAGCTGGGTTAACACCCTATTCTTCGTATTCCTACACATCGGCGCGTTGTTTGCCCTTATCCCCGGTAACTTTAGCTGGAGGGCAGTTGGCGTGGCTTTATTCCTCTACTGGGTAACTGGCGGCCTAGGAATTACCCTTGGATTCCACCGCCTTGTAACTCATCGTAGTTTTCAAACACCCAAGTGGTTAGAGTATATCCTGGTTTTTTGTGGGACGCTTGCTTGTCAAGGTGGACCAATCGAGTGGGTAGGTACACATCGCATTCATCACTTACATTCAGATACTGAACCTGACCCCCATGATTCCAATAAAGGCTTCTGGTGGAGCCATATTGGTTGGCTAATTTATCACTCCCCCGCTAAATTTGACATTCCTCGATTTACCAAAGATATTAGCGAAGACCCAGTTTATCAGTTTTTAGAAACAAATTTCATCTTCATCCAATTCGCCTTGGGTTTTTTGCTCTTACTCTTAGGTGGCTGGTCCTTTGTCGTCTGGGGTATTTTCGTCCGGATTGTCTGGGTTTACCACTGCACCTGGCTAGTTAACAGCGCCACCCATAAGTTTGGCTATCAGAGCTATAATTCCGGGGACAAATCAACTAATTGTTGGTGGGTAGCTGTACTAGTTTTTGGTGAAGGCTGGCATAATAACCATCATGCCTTCCAATATTCAGCTCGTCACGGGTTGGAATGGTGGGAAATTGATTTAACTTGGATGACAATTCAATTCTTGCAGATGTTTGGTCTTGCTAAAAATGTGAAATTAGCAGACAAAAAATCTTAAATTGAATTGGTTAACTGGCAAAATAGTCAATAGTCTAAGACTATTGACTATTAAGTTATGGCTATTAATTTTCAATTTTTGGAGCAACTTGTTTTTTAGGTATTCATGACTACATCAACCATTAACAGCCAAAAAGGAGACAGGATTACTCCTGCCTCTACAAACCTTGATAATTTAGACTTGCGGCTCAAGGATATTGTCAAATCGCTGCCCAAAGAATGTTTTCACAAAGATTATCGCCAAGCTTGGACCAGGGTAGTAATCAGTGTTTCAGCGGTCAGCCTAGGGTACCTCATGCTAGCAGTGGCTCCCTGGTTTCTTCTACCCTTAGCTTGGATTTTTACTGGCACTGCTTTAACAGGTTTTTTTGTTATTGGTCATGATTGCGGTCATCGTTCCTTCGCTAACCGTCGCTGGGTGAACGATTTGGTAGGACACCTAATCATGATGCCCTTAATCTACCCTTTTCACAGTTGGCGCATCAAACACAATTATCATCACACTCATACCAATAAACTGGATGAGGATAATGCTTGGCATCCCATCAGACCAGAAGTTTTTGAAGGCTGGGGAAAACTCTCCCAGTCTGCCTTTGAAGTATTCATCCGGAATCGTTTTTGGTGGGTAGGCTCCATTGGACACTGGGCAGTTGTACATTTTGATTGGCGAAATTTCAAGGCTAAGGACCAATCTAGTGTCAAATTTTCTGTAGCTGTAGTAGTCGCTTTTGCCGCAGTTACTTTCCCAATTTTGATTGCTACAACCGGGATCTGGGGATTTATTAAATTTTGGTTAGCACCCTGGCTGGTTTATCATTTTTGGATGAGTACCTTTACAATAGTTCACCACACCGCGCCAGATGTTCCTTTTCAGACCGCGAACAAATGGCATGAAGCACTAGCACAACTATTTGGTAGTGTTCACTGCGATTATCCCCGCTGGGTAGAAATCCTCTGCCATGATATCAATGTTCACGTCCCCCATCACGTTTCCACTGCTATTCCCTCCTATAACTTACGGTTGGCTTACCAGAGCATTAAGGAACATTGGGGAGATTATCTGCATCCAGAAGGTACGTTTTCCTGGACGTTAATGAAGCAAATAACAGACCAATGCCACCTGTATAAAACTGATGTTGGTTATCAGTCTTTTAAGGAATATTACGCAGAGCGATAATTATCAAGAGCCATAACTTTTTTGGCAATGCCCTATCTGGGAAAAATTGCCACATACCCCTTTACAGATCAGCAGCTTCAGTGAAGATTATCTTCCCTGGAGCAACTGTAAGATTTACATCCAATCAATAGAATCAAGTGCAGTCAAATACAATTAATTTCCACCAGCCCCATCACTCGGAATCTTCCGAGGATACAACCAATCTACCTTTCACCCTCCAGGATTTAAAAGCTGCCATACCATCTGAATGCTTTCGTCCTAATTTGCTCAAATCAGTGTCTTATTTCCTTCGCGACATCTTGATTATTGCTCTGCTTTATGCAGTTGCTTATTATCTTGATTCTTGGTATTTTTGGCCGTTTTTCTGGTTAATACAAGGAACAATGTTTTGGGCTTTGTTTGTAGTTGGACATGACTGTGGTCACCAATCTTTTTCTCAACATAAATGGCTAAATGACTTGATTGGAAATATCTCCCACACTCTGATTCTTGTTCCCTATCATGGTTGGCGAATTAGCCACAGAACCCATCACAAAAATACGGGAAACATCGATAACGATGAAAGCTGGTATCCTGTCTCAGAATCACAGTATAACGAGATGGCTTTAAGCCAAAAAATCGGACGGTACTATGTTTTTTTATTGGCTTATCCAGTGTATTTATTCATGCGTTCTCCAAATAAACAGGGTTCCCACTTTTTACCTAATAGTTCGCTGTTTAAACCATCGGAAAAATGGGATGTCATTACCAGTACTGTGCTTTGTACTTGTATGGTAGTTTTGCTGAGTTTCCTGACATATAACTGGGGTTGGATGTGGTTCCTGAAATATTATGCTGTTCCCTACACTATATTTATAGTCTGGCTAGATTTGGTGACATTTTTGCACCACACAGAACCACAGCTTCCCTGGTATCGGGGTAAAGATTGGACTTTCCTGAAAGGGGCAATTTCTAGTATTGACCGAGATTATGGTTTTATCAATCATATCCATCATGATATTGGGACTCATGTAGTTCACCATCTATTCCTGAATATACCTCATTACAACTTGCTACAAGCAACTGAGGCAATTAGACCAATAATGGGTGAATATTTCCACAAATCTGAGGAATCAATTTGGAAGTCAGCTTGGCGTTCCTGTATCAGCTGTCATTTTGTCCCCAACACTGGAGGCAAAGTTTATTACACATCCCATCAAAAGTTAGCTAAGCGGTAACAAACTTCCATACTCAATACCAGGGCAAGCGCATCTCAAATGCTATTGACAACTTATGGTGCAAACAACCCATAAATTCATCCTTTTGTCAATGATTGTTAAGGTGCGCTAACCCTGACCAATCTCACAATTTTAGATTTTAGATTTTGGATTGGAAGAGCGATTAATTGTTTCTCCCACTACCACTGGCTCCCTATTTACGTTATTTGCCTGAATCATCCTGCATTTATACAACGCCAGAGAGTTGAATTAGAATGGGCAATTTGCCTAAAACTGAAAATAGAGGAATTTACTGTGGCCATTGGTAAAACCTACACCGAAACAAAATAAAATTCCTGTGAATATAGCCCAGAATATAGTGGGTTGCCAAATCCACCGACGGCTAGTTACCTTTTCTAAATGTCCATAGACATCTAATGCAACTTTCTCATTTTTCATTAATTCATAAAGGTTAGGGAAAAAGAAAACTACTGCTAATAAACTCAAAATCAAGGCTACGGAGTAAATGCCACCAAAGTTTTCCTCAGTCCCAAACTTGATGCCAAAATGACTCAGTATTGCCAATTTTGTGGACAAATCCTCCGGTAAAGGTAAAATAATGCCATTTAATCCAGCCATACCCCTCAGAATATTTTTTACACCCTCTAAAGTTTCGGACTCAAACAGCACCCAAGATATAACTACAGCTAAGAAAGTGAGTGATCGCGCTGCTAAGAGGGTCAACCAATTGGAGGGTACTTTCCAACCCCGCAGCTTGAGCAATCTTTGCCAACCATGATCGATACAAAGATACATACCATGCAAACCACCCCACAACACAAAAGTCCAATTAGCTCCGTGCCAAAGTCCACCCAAGAACATTGTGATTATTAAGTTTACGTAGCGGCGTACTTCTCCTTCACGACTACCACCGAGAGGAATATAGACGTAATCACGGAGAAAGCGGGATAGGGTGATATGCCAACGTCGCCAAAAGTCCCCAATACTCAATGCTTTATAAGGTGAGAAAAAGTTCATCGGCAAATTAATATTCACCATTTTAGCCAACCCTATTGCCATATCTGAATAACCAGAAAAGTCAAAGTAGAGTTGTAGCGTGTAGGCTATCGCTCCCTGCCAAGCAATTAAAAAGCTGATAATTTCATCATGATCAGCGGCCGTAAAAACAGGGGTAGCATAGGTGGCAACAGAATCAGCAATTACAGTTTTTTTGAACAACCCAACAGAAAAGACTGTAAAACCCAAAGCCAAATTCCGGACATTGAAGCGATAGTTAAGTGAGCGCAATTGTCTAAGCAATTCATCAGCACTGAGAATCGGACCTGCAATCAAATGGGGGAAGAAAGTTACAAATAGGAGAAACTGATTTATACTGTAATGTTTTCCCTTACCAGTAGCAACACCAACTAAATAACTTATCTGCTCAAATGTGTAAAAGGAAATTCCTAAAGGGAGAATAATTCCGTCGATTTTACCTAGTGAAGATCCAAGGTTATCAATAATACCAATAAAAAAGTTAGTATACTTGAAATAAATAATCAGACCAATGTTGAAGGATAGACCAATAATTAGCAACACCTTAATTTTCAATGACATTGACTGAGTATCTGGTAGTTTTGTGCGTAATCTTGTCATGGTCTCGCTGACTAACCAGTTTACAGTTATACTCAATAACAACAAAAACAGAAATTTTAGATTCCATGATGCGTAAAACAGCATGGAAATCAAAATTAGCCAACATGTTACCAAACTCGGAATACCTAATCTACAAACTAAAAAGTATCCCACTAGCCAAATCGGCATAAAGAAAAATAGAAATTTGTAAGAGTTAAAGAGCATATAGTGGTCCTACTTTATTTTTGAACAAAACTTCTTACACTTCGTCTATTAGCTATTCCCTAGCTTACACAAGTATTTTCAGCAATCAAATCAGATTCTTATAGTTTGCTTAAATATGTTTCTTGATTATTTCTAGTACCTGTTTTGTCCGCAAAGTTCTACCAGTATCATTAGTATGATACGGGTGATCAAACATCATTTTCTTATCAATTAAGCTTTGACTCAAAGAGTCTTCAAAGGAAATACCTTCTCCTTCCCAAAATTTTTTCACCAGGGTGAAAAAATTTTGATAACGTTCTGATTTATAGTCAGGGAAATCCATAGTTACTGGATATAGGGGAATAATAGTAATTCTGTTATTTTTAGCAAATAGACAGAAGTCTCTGATTGAACCAGTTACATCCATTGGTTCTTGAGCATCAATCTCAATTTCTTGCTCATTTTTTTCTAGATCTGGACTTGGTGAGTTAGTTATATTACATTGCTCATCGCCATTTTTATCTAGTGTCAATCCTGTATAGCATTTTCCCAAACGCGCCCTTTCTAAACTCTTCTGATAAATTAAGTTTTTATCAAAGGGAGACTGATTTTCCAATAGATCTAGGATTGTAACTATATCATCCTGATTTAACCCAGGGGGGTACACTAACATTTTTAATTTGTCAACTAAACTTAAATGCCTAAGGTAACTGTGGTCATAGGAGATGACGTAGTTTCTTAGTATCAATTCTGATAGCTGCTTGTCTTTTTTCTGATAAAATAAGGTATATTCAATTGGTAAAACAGCAATATCATCTGCTTTTAACATCTGCTTTGCCTTATATAGGATATAGTCGGGCCCCAGACCAGCACTGACCCCAAAATTTACTGTTGGTACACCCGTGGAAGCTTCTATTTGCTTTGCATTAATTCCAAAAAGTGCATTACTACCAGCTACAATTAGAATTTTGCGTTTGCTAATTTTCCTGATATATTTTTCTTTATTTTGATATGAGTAAAATATCCAATCTGATGTACTTGGTTTTCTAAGATTTTGTGTAATCACGAAGAAGTTGATAATAAATTCTTTAGCCAAAGTCAAAAGTGTAATTAATATTAAAACTCCTAGATATTGATGGTATTTAGTTAATTTATTTTTACCTTTATTTGAAATTGTTTTATTCTGGAAATCAACAAAATATTGTCTAATATGACTGTATTTTTGAGTCACAATATTTTTCATAGCTACGCTAACCCTATTTATCTATTGGTTCACACAAACTTTAAACAGACCGGATTTTCTTGGCAATAATGCTGATTTTGTGCAGTATATAACTTTTAATATGGTAAAAACTTGGTAGAGTATAGCAAGAAAATCCGTATTGGGCAAGAAAACGAAAAAGATTAGCAATTCCAAATTCAAAAATTTAGGAGCAGTCAGTAGCTGGCAAGGGCACTGCATAAAAAATACTGTAAAAGCGCCTAGCACGGTATCTTTGATGCTGTAGCGGGTTGCATTACTGGGTTGCCTGGGTCCTTGATTTCCGCTATCGCTCGCTCGTTGGAGAAATAAAAGTAAGGATTCAGGTCGAGAGGTATTGACAAAGGTGATACAGGAAGTACGGGGTAAGCGCATTTAATTTTGTAGCTAAAGATACAGATTGCTTGACTGAGATATGTATAAGTGAATCGGATTTGAGCATTAAATACGTTAAGTAGTACACTAATAAGCAAACTGTTTATTATACATAAGTGTCAGTCTCATGGTATCGGGTTTTAAGTCTCCTAATAGTTCTCCTAGCTTATGCTCAAAGGCATTGAGTATAGCAAATGCGACTGCGTTAACAGAAAAGATGGAATCAATTTTTAGCGAAATCAAAGATCCCCGTGTAAAAAGAAACCGTGTGCATTTATTAACAGATATTTTAATCATAGCCATACTACTGGAGTTTAGACTAAATTTTGGGTTTGGTTGAGATGAGGCAAGAGAGTTCAATTGGCTCAAAGCCCTAGGCTGGGGGCTATATAGCTTTTGGCAAAAGCTGGTTTACTCTGCCTATGATGATTTTTCGTTGAGTTTGAGCCATATAGCCAATGCACCAAACTCGTAAGAAAGTCTCGCATTCGCTCAACGGTTTGACAACCCTGGTTATCTAGTGAAATTTTAAATGCCTATAATGCTTGTATTTCAAAGGTTTCAAGCAAACAGACATAGATACTGA
>Ga0116227_10006708_pt1 | contig 23111 bp, 15 predicted proteins | sample S1TSphgellanicum_FD_89693 | JGI IMG/M metagenome (GOLD analysis project Ga0116227, IMG submission 89693) | Host-associated microbial communities from peat moss isolated from Minnesota, USA - S1T2_Fb - Sphagnum magellanicum MG | ecosystem: Host-associated > Plants > Peat moss > Unclassified...
AACAACTTAAATGCAAAAATTGCCGATTTTGGTTTGGCACGATTATTCTCCGACGATCAAAGTCAATTATTCACACAAGTTGCTGGAACCATGTAAGTGCAATAAGATTGATTTATATAACATGTATTAAAATAATATCGTGTATTGATCAAATCTATTGTAGTTGCAACATTTGAATTTAACATTACTAAAATGTAATGAATCTTTATACAAAACAAAAAATTATTTTCAATTTGGTTTGAATGTCAAATTATGTGAATTGTGATATTCTATTATATAGCGGATACATGTCTCCGGAGTATGCAACACTCGGCCAACTCAGCACAAAGGTTGATGTGTATAGTTTCGGTATTCTTTTACTTGAAATTATTAGTGGAAGGAAGGCCATACTTCAAAATGCAACAAACAACATGTACCTTGTTGAATGGGTAAGAACATTGGATTATGTTGTGTTTAATCCTTTCAAATATATATATTTAAATTTTTTTTAACAACAATTTTAACATCAAATTTCGTTCATGCAATGAAAACATATATAAAATTCTAAAGGAATAAAATCAAGTTGCAAATTAATGGTGACAATGGTGGAATTAATCATACGTACACATTTCTTACAATTAGGGTTTATATTTTCTCACTCTAGAGTCTACATGTAATAGTTGACAAAAATATAAAATACAAAATATTATTTATAAACTTAAATTGTCAAACTATTGCAGGCATGGTCTTTGCACAAAACAAACATGTTGATAAACTTGGTGGACCAAAAAATACACAACACAATTGTGGAAAGTGAAATGCGACGTGTGATCAATGTGGCACTTTTATGTGTCCAAGTAGAAACAACAAAACGTCCAATAATGTCACAAGTGTTGAGTATGCTACAAGGTGAGATGGATTTGCCTAATATTCTATCTAGTCCAAGTCAAATTAATGTTTCAAGTCTTTCCCTGAATGTGTCAACTAATGAAAGTAACCATTTACTTTCATCTCCTATACCTAATAATTATAGCAATGCTGAAGTTGAATTAACCAACTTGGATCCTAGATAGAAAAAGGTGGAACAATCAATAATTTTGAACTAGAACCATTGTACCACCATTGGCTCCAAGGATAAGGCTTCAAACCATGACCTTGAAATTTTCTTATATATATGGTAAATATGTAATAAATTAATAGCTTAATAATTAATGGTTGAAGATCTTTCCAACAAGTCGAAATTTTTAACTTCATGTCCTAATTTTCAATATAAAGAAGGTTTGGTGATTAGTCAAGTGCAACCCAAGATGCTATGGGTTTAGATTGAAGTGTTAATTGTGGATTTGTGAATATTTTGAACTAAATACATTTGAGGAGGTTTTAAATACTTATCTTGATGCTTGAATATGATACTATCACTTTGAAATTTTGAGCTTTGAGTAAGCTATGGGCCATTTAAATTCCTTTATCCAATTTATTTTCTATAAAAACTAGATTAACCATTTTAGGATTTATATGTATCTATTACATTTCAAAATCTATTGTAGTTTATTTTCTTTCTAGATGGATATTAAGTATAATTGTTATGATGGTTGGTTAAATTTGTGTTCATAATGAAAAGAATGAATTAATGTGATAGTCAAACTTTGGTTAAACATTGTGAATTCTAAGGGATTTTAAAAAGGATAGTTAGAAAAATAAGATAATTGATCAAATATCTTTCCATTACAAGTTTCAATGGTATGTTGGCTAGTGAAACAAGTGCATTCATCATTTCAAATGTTTCATTTTCCTTTTACAGTCATCAATTCTACCTTTATTTCATATACAACAATTTCCCATAAAACAAAAGTGAACTAGATCACTTATCTAACAAAATTTTAACAAGTTGTGGATGACAACAAAGTTCAAAATAATTTGATGCTTTCATGTCTTGGATCATGGTGCTCATATAATCCATAATAAACAATGTGATTATTCAATTTTTTTCAATTAAACTCATAATGCATATAAACATTGATTTCCATCTATTTCATCTATTTCCATTACATGACTTAATTTTTTCCCTACGTTTGTGTAATTTTATGTACAACATTATATTTTGAATTCCTTACATTTGAAAATAATGAATGTTTTTTTAAATCACAATTAATTTAAATTGAATATTAATCCATTTTCAAAATTGAAGTTGCATGATCATTTGAATATATATATATACCAAAATTGCAAATAAAATCTCTCAATAGATTCATTTTTGGCTTGGAAATAAAGAGCCAAAGAAATTTATTATAACATCAACTTATGAGATTTTCAACACCTTTTATTTAACTTTTTTTCTTCAATATGAATTCATCAATTTGTTTAACAAAGACAACCACAAAGTTCAAAAGTGTACACATTATACATATATTTAGGTTTCAAAATGTATGAAAAACATAAACATGTCATTCATTTTGGATGAGGTTCCAAAAAAGAGGTAGAAATATATATTATATTCACAATTAATATTTTTTATCACATTTGGCCAAAGATACCATGGTAATCATTATTAAGGTGGAATCTACTTTTCACTCAAAAAAATGATGTATAACAACTATTGTGGTACACAATAAGTTGAAATCTTGATGACATCCTTTGGCTATAATAAACACAAGTAAAAAACTCTAGAATTTGCATAATAACATTTTGGAACTCAAAGTTCATTTTGAGTCAAAATTAATTTTGATCCAACAATTAGATGAAGAGCATTAAATAAAATCAATGTACATAAAATATAGCTTATATTTTTTTGACGGCCATAGGGCATCATGTTTGTGATTCATGAAACATTACCAAATAGAAGAAAATTAAAAAATAATGCAAAACCCATTTATAAAATCTCTTCTTAATTAAGGGACATCTAGGTGGCCTTCGAGATCCTTAATTTTTTAATCATTGGCCCAAAGGCCTTCATATCTGTTGCAAACTTCCCCCCCCCCCCATATCCCCCCTTTCCAAACTTCCATCACCAACTTTTTATTTTTGATATGACTATAATCTAAATATTTGGGAGGTTTTTAGGTCCAAGTTTGTAAAAGTGTTTTAAAAGGCCCTTGGTTTGTTAGTAAGTTTCATTCCCCATTTATAAAGGTGTCACAACACTACTTTGAGGGAGTGTGAATATGAAACTCACACTCCCAAAGTTGGGACTTGGGAGTCCTCAAGGACTCCCAAAGTTTTAGAGTTCAATTGCGGGGGTCAAAACACCTTGCATTGGGGTCTTCTTTATATCATTGGAAAGTTATCGAAATTTAGATGTCGAAAATGGCCTCGCATGGGCCATTTGGACATTTGCAACACAAGTTATGGCAAAAAGAAGGGCTAGGAGTCAAATTGGCAGTTTGACTCCCAACCACTAAAAGTCGAGAATCGACCTGACCCTGATGTGTGCAAGTGGAGTGCAATAAACCATTGGAAAGCTCTCAAGGAGAGCTACAAGTTTGCTTCAAACCTCATCCCAATTGGAGGTTTGAGCAAAAAGTTATGACCTTGCAAAGTCCTGGGAATCCAAACCAAGACAATTTCAAGACTCTTCCTTGGGAGTTTCGGGACAAAAAACCATTTGGATGCGGGTGCCGCAAAGAGGCACATAATATACTATATGGGGAAGGTGGTGGCTTCCTCCAAGTCCGGGCTATGGTGAGTCATGTGAGTCCAGAGTTGCCCATGGCTTGTCCTAGCACCAAGGGTGCTCCAAAAAGTACATTAACCAACTTGTTGGTTGGTTTGATGCAAGTTCGAGTAAGTAAGTAAAGTTTGTCACTCTTCCTAGTCCCATCCCGGAGCTTCATCACGCCCCTCTACCCTTTCTAGTGCTGAAAGTTGGGAGTGTGCCTCGAATTCTTCACAATTCCGTTGTTGAGTAACTTAAACTCAACTTGGGTCTAACTAAAAACTTGGGAGCGCTTCAAAAGGGAAGTGTAAGGTTCATTTCAACTAAGGTCATTAGCCCAATGCTTTATTTGGGGAATTGGGTTTTGATGGCCTTACTCATTACGTTTTAATTTTTGTAAGATTGTCAACCATTTTTATTTTAGAAATTATAATAGCATGTTGTTTTGGGTTACTTCCATTCCAAGTAGACTTGAAGATGGCATGAAACCTTCTTCCCCCTATAGTTCAAACTTACATTTTTCTCTTGAGTAGTTTTCAAATAAAACGCATATTAAAGATATTGCATAAGCATACCTTTTCTAACATCATCTTAGACATGACTTATGATCCTCATCATGTTCACTTGAAATCATGCATATGTTCAGGCTCAAAAGCATAGCTCTACATGTCCAATTATCCCATCATTTCATATGGCCTCTAAACATCTTTTCCATCAACACATTGACATTGTGTTATCCACAAATGGGGTCAACATTCTAGCTAATGTTGTCATTACTAATCCCATTTGAGTAAATATAGTTTTGAAAGCTATCATTTCTAAGGGGGTTGTTGCAATGATCACGAAGTTTACCATGATCAATACCCAAGGGATACCTTTTGTTGTAGAAGTATTTAGCTACTTGCACTAGGAAACTAATTTTTTTTACATCGATGTGATAATATGACATGGTCAACTAGGGGCATTGGACACCCTCCTTTGTTGGTGTTACAAGCATTTTATAAGCAAAAGGTGGTGGTTGCCTTGTACAAAAATCAAGCTTCATCCATCTTAAGGTGGGTTATCATCACCAAGGCTTCTTTTCTGCTTAATGTTTTTTTAGAATTCCGTTGCCTCTCTTTGTTTGATTTGCTTCACAAAATTAGGGGAAGGATTGGAACTTAGCTTTAGGTTTCAAATTTGGGCAAGTGCCTTTCCTCCCTTTTGTTCATAAACATTGTTTCAAAATTGGATGTTGGTGTTTTTTCTTAATTAAATGATATTTTATTTAATGTTCTAATTATCACCCACTTAAATTAGCTTCAGCAAAAAGTAGATAACAAAATGAAATACCTTCATGTTGGTAAAAACTCTAATTGTGAATAGCAAAATGTTTAACTTATTATAACACCTTCTTGTAATACTAGGATCTAAGTTAGTAGTGCAACACCTTCATTGTTAAATCATTTTTCTTGAAATTTCTTATTATTTTGTAAAACTTATTTTTAAGGGGCTTCATCTTCTTTGGAATAACTTGTGATGGTGTTTGATGCACATGGATAGAAGGGTCACTAGATGGACATGTTATAAGACTTCAATTTCAAAACTATCTATAGGTCTATCACGTGGCAAATGTGGATGCATTAGATAAGAATCATGTTTGGGTAACAAAAAAAGATGATTTTTTTTGGGAATTTTTTTGAAACATCAAGTGGTTATTGACTAGGGTAAATCAAAAGTGGCTTGGATTCAAGAGAGAAGGGAAAAAAAGGAGTGTGGTTCATCTTGGTTAGTATTTTGGAATTAATCATTTTTGGGTTATTAATTTCAATCATTTGTTTATGGTTAATCGTGGTATGAAAGAATCCAATGCGTACATTGAGCTTGTGAGGAATGCCAAAATTGCATATTGAACGTCATGAAAGTCATGTGAAGATTTTCATAAAAGACCATTTTTTCTAAATGAAGGAGTTGTCAATTGAAAAAGGTGTTGACCCATCAAAAATAAATTTATCACACCATTCTGATAATAACAACTAAACCTAATGCTTGAAACATAAGATCATGGTGACATCAATATGTTATACAATGTCATACTTATCATCCAAATTGCTAACTTGTGGCAAGTTTATACAAATATCATGAAATGCATAAAAGCTCAAAGTGCAAAGGCTAAGTGTTGGCATTGTTGTTGCAATAATTTAGATGTGTCATGTTGCTAGAATTGAAAGATTCAAGCTATTTCTGTGATTGTTTTGTATTGGATATAGGTTCATTTTCGACTTTCAAACCTCCCATGCATGAAAGGTTGCATTCACTTGTTGATTCTTCAATTGACAAGCGTGCGAGAGTTGTTGTATGTGCAAAAATCCACACTTCATGAAATATATTTTGCAAAGGTATTAGTTTGGTTACCATGCCTTTTAGGTTGGAAAAGGACTATAAGAAGGTCATAAACTAGCATAAGTAGGTACAAAATCACCAAAACCAACCATTTAAAATTGAGCATTAGAAAAACATTTTAATATCATGTAACATACTTGCGTGGTGTAGGATTGCATGTACATGATATATTTCTAGAAATATCGATTCATTTCAAGATATTTGAACATATTCAAAGGTTTGATATAACCATTGACCCTTCAACTAACACAACACATGTAGATTAAAAACTAACATAAGTAGGTAAGAAATGATTGGATTGGCCATTTAAGATTAAGCATTAGAAAGGAGCTTCTATCATACATAACATTTATCAACCTCATCATAAAAGAACCAATAAATAAATAAATATAGTTATAATAAATTATAATATAATCTCGATGAATAGGTTTATACCCTTGAACATGTTGTTCAGATATTCACTTTTCATCCATGAGTGATGAAATTTCATCAATCATCATTTATTTTTATAATGGTTATTTCATGAGGTTTGAAAACAATTCTACTTTTCTCTCCAACCTCTAGCCAAATTTGTCTAAGTATTCTTGTGGATGATCACCAATCTGCATACCTCACAAAGTTGAAAAACCAAATTAAAAATATATATATATGAAATGAAAATTTAAATAATTTAAAATTAAATAATTGAAAAAAACACCCTTGTTGGGATTGTGTTCAAACTTGGACAACATATAATTTGTCATAACTCTCATGCTCCTAATCAATAGTTCTTTTGCCTTTGAGAACAAATGCAACCATTTTTCACTCATCTCAATATGGTTATTAAGATGGAGCAACTGAATGGCACCAAATGAATATCACGTGAAATTTTAACCTTTGTGAAAACCTCTTTGGAGCATGGGAAAAAAAGGAGGATGAATCCAAAGAGAGATTGTTTACCTTGAAACTTCCACATGAAGATTATTCTAGATATATTCAGTTTGAAAGAATATAACCAAATTTCAAAACATTCATATATTTAACTACATACTCTACAGTGCAACTTATATGATGTTTTGTACATGATATAAAATTTTACCAAATTTCAAGGTAACTATGAATACTGAAAGTTAATAAACAAAAACACACCAAAGATTCTTACGAGTTGATTGTTGAAATGGCAGAGTAAATGACATATTCACACAAAAGATTAGTACATTGCATTTTGCAAGTTGCGTTCTTCATGGAGTTCAATTGGGCATAAGCAAACTGGTGCATCATGACAATAAACTGGAGTATGGATTTGGGTGGAAAATCTATTTCCAACATAGCACGAAATGGAGAGATATTTTGAGTGTGGGTTCACTCTTCCACACTTCAACCGCACTTGGACAGAATTGCAAAGCAAGCTGAAACAACTGCATATGGTGACTTTGTTTTTGTTGAAAGGTAATATCCTGTCATAACTCCTTCCATTGACAGGACAGAGGAGAACTTGCAGCAGGAATGAGTCTTCCAACACCTATGGTTGGATAAGGACAAGTAGGGGGAAGATGGTAAGCTGAGGAACATCAGGAATTGCAGGTTTGTAGGATGGAATGACAAAAGGAGCAAGAAAAGAGGTTTTCCAATATTCCGTTTTATTATCTCTAAAAACATTTTCAACAGAAGAATCAAATTCAAAGACAACTGGAGACAGGTTTGAGATTGAGGCATACAGGCAGAAATTTAGATAGAGATCGAGCTGCCCCTCTGCCTTCTTGGTCCAACATTTGTCTACAGAGTCCCTGCAGATGGTAAGTAGGGACTAGAAAGTCTGACACAGGACATGGAAAAGGTTAGTAAGCTTTTGTAACCATACTCACTTGCTTCTGTTCCAGTGTCATTTGCTACCCAGTGTATTGGCCTTGTTGCCACAAACCAGACATTAACTCCAACAGTGACATTCCTGAAATGTTGCTTGAGGTCACATTTAAATCAATGGGATTACATCACCTGAAAACTCCTTCTCAGAACTGAGTAGCCGTTATATCAAATAACATATGGGCAGCTTTACCCACAATTCAACAACTCAACTACGCTTTTTTCTATTTTGCCATGGCCTGATCAAAAGTCACACCTTCAATGTTGTCCTGCACCTAACGTTTACTTACAGAATGAACTACCCAAGTTACAAATTAAAGCCTGAGAGTTCAGCCAGAAGGCAAGATATTGTCCAATACTGTTCCTAACACTCAGAATTGTCAGAAGCCTGATAGTCAAGAAAATCTCAGGGGGTATGTTAGTGTGAAAAGCTGGCGAGGATATTATGGGCAGTGAACAAAGTAAACAAAATGCACAAATGCCCAGTGAGACACCTGCATCAGGCAGCAGAGTCACCAAGCTGGTCATGAAGTCTCATGTGTCATAGTCTGAATTGATTCCAAAGATGCGAACCTTGTGCATGTTTGGGAACTTGGCAATGACCAACCAAAACACTGCAATTGTATTCAGTATCAGAACTGGATTCCTGTAGTCTGTGGTATGTGATGCTATCAGATACCTGTCATGCCACACCATGAACAGTCAATCACTACATACATCCACTATGGAGATTCACCAATTTCAGCCATACAAGCAACCAGCTAGTTTAAGCTTTACCTTCTGTTACATGACCACCAGCAACACCAGAAAGAGACAAAGATAGGAGCAGGCTTCAATGACCCACAGAAAAACCAAAAATAATAATATTAAATTTTATAGGTATTTAGATTTTCTCCATACTCACAATTTACCTGAACTTGAATAGGATTGAGTAGACACCAGATAACAAGGTTATAGACATTTCAGATCCAACAACATATCAGAAAACGGGAAACAGATGAGAAGCACCACTTAGAAAATACAGAAAAAACTGTGAGATGGTTCAAAAAATAGCAAAAGTCAAACACATGTTCTGTACACTTCAACAGCAATATTTATGATAGAGACCAGCTACCATAAAATCTGCAGTCAACTCATCAGAAGTGAGTGGAAGTCCACTATCATGCATTATCCAACATACTGAGATTCTGTCACTAGACCGGTGAGTAACAGCAAGACTCATTAATGAAATCTTTCATTCTTAGGCAAACCCCTTGTTTGTTCTGATAAATCTGTGAAGAGTAACCCTTCTCATCAGAAGACAAAATAAGCATGCCATTTGAGCTTCCAAGTGCTCTATTGAGCAACAAAGTGTGAGAATCTACAAAACTGACTATTGACTACTGTAAATTTGGCAGAATCAGAAATTAAAATACACACAAGCCACCTGAACCATGTTCATCATTCATACCTACATATCCTGACTGAGGATGCTTGTAAAAAATGAGAGTGTTTTAAGCCCTCTGACTGTTAGGTTATTACCAGACCCAAAATATTTGAATGTGGAGCATGAGAAATACAAGTTTACAGAATGAAGGATTTAGGGTACATGCCACTGTCAATAGAGTCCCTGTCTAGATACGTGAAGTCAGAGAAATCAGGGTCATCAGGAACAAGGATTGTCTACAAGCCTTCTTCCTAAGGATAAATAGTAAGAAAAATTGGACTTGAAACTCAAACAAAGATGTGGAAATTAATTAAAAGACTGCACAATAAGTACCCCTTCAACTACAAATGGACTGCTAGCCTAAAGACTGAGGAAAACATGAGGAAGAAATGTCTATGAGGAAACCTAACCAAGAAGGTAAATCTGTAGCTTCTGCTACCTTGCACTGTTGAGAGAGTCAATAGACCTTAATGTCATCTTACTCTTGAACCAAACACATTTGAAAATAAGGGCTATTCCCTGAACCAAAAAAAAGTCAAACCACAGGACTCAAGCAGTCTACCAAGTCTCACATACATAGTCACATTATTACTTCAAATCAAGGCATATATATACCCTACCAAAAGAACTAGTTACAATGATTGAGAGCAATATTGTCATCAGAACTAAGAATTTCTCCATATGTCAGATCTATGTCAAACTGAAAGGATTTGAGAGATGACCTAATAATATGGTTATATAGGGATTTCAGATGTGACAACATAACAGCAACACATTAGCAAGCATGAAAAAGAGGAAACCTAACTGTAAAGAACAGGGGGAAAAAACCAAGTACTGAGGAGTGGTTTGAATAATAGGTCATTTGAATATTCAGAGAGCTTCAACCACAACCTGTATTGTATTGACCACCTACCATAACATGCCCACTGACTGCATTAACAGCCAGCGGTGTGAAATATTAATGAACATACAGAGTTTAGGTCACAAGACCTGAAGTAATGGGCAAACCCAGCCATGATGACGACTAAACTCACCAAACAGAAGGGAGAAGGAGAAGACCCAAAAGACCCAAGAATGACAGGAACAAAACAGAAGAGAAAGGAAAAAGCAAAGAAAAGAAACCAAATGAGTAAATAAAATGAAAAGAGCAAGAAACAAGATGGAGAACTTTAACAGCATGAACTGTTGTGAACAAAGTGAGCTTTGCAAGTTACTGCAATTGAAAGCAGCCACAGCAAAGTTCACACTTTCATTAACAACCCATGAGAACACAAACTCTCACCCAGTCCCACAGAACTCAGGTAGAGTTATGAACAACTATGGAAGAAAATTCATGCAAGAGAAGGTACTCAGAACAAGGAAAACTGTGTATATTCTATTTTTGTATCTGGAAAAATCCATGATGCCCAAGATGAATAAACTTGACAAGCAGCTGGTGCAGCTGCATTTGAAGGGAATGAGCTTCACGAGACCTTGTCTTAAGCAAACAAGTTTATGGCTACACCCAGAAACAAGCAGCATCCTTGGATACAGCAGCTCCAAAAAGTCAGCATTTGTTTACTGTTCAAATAGTTCCCATAACACATCTAGACAAAGTGGGATACTAGTCTTCCCACTAGTAGAAGTTTGAAAAGCCATCAAGTGTTTGGATTGATGTGAACAGAGGCCTTTCGGCCAGCAAAGAAATGAAAGTTCTGTAAAACGTATCTCATCTATAAAGACCTACAGGGCCACAATGGAGAGTTTTTGCCTGCTTTGAGAACAGAAAGTTGTATCATACAGGTACTGAGACAAACAAAAATCAGGGTTTGGCTGAAGCATTAAGATCTCTAAGATGTATCAATAAGCTACAGTTGACAGAGCAGACTTCTGTGGCCACAACCTATCATCCATCTGGACAAAAAATTCTTGTTTTTAAACCAGGACTATGACACACAAAACTTGCTCAAAAATTTATATTTGCAAGAGTAGGACTATGATGTATAAGTCCCTTGATCAGGGTTCCTGAGATGCACAATAGTTCTTTACAGTACACTTAAGCTTCAGTCTGGACTCTGTTATTCCAGTAGCCACAGAAGACAACAAAGAAATAGGAAGCCTCTGATTATTTTGCAGCAAATAGCTCTTTCTTGATAGGGTATTACTAACTTTGAAAAGTGTTACTTTAGCTAGTGGGAAGGATTAATCATGCACATGACTGAAACATATGTCCGGAAGCAACTAGAAAAGAAGCAAATAATAAAAAATGTGAGGATCTTCATGCACACAAATCAGGGAGGAGGAAGAGGAGAGAACACATACAGGACAACAGGAACAACAATCAGAAACTTGCGGTTGCGAGTATGCTGCCGGCCATTGTCTACTTGCTCCCACCAAGTCAGTTTGGCATAATCCCCTTGATCCTCAGCAAATGGTGTGCCCTTTTTCCAGTGGAAGAAACGGTAGGTCACCTGCACCATCCCATGTTTGGCTCACATACATCACCCTACACATACATAACAAGAATTTGAAATCTTCCAATACTGCAAATACTTCCATTTGGAAGCTCATTAACACCATGAGGATTGATCCAATGAAGACTTGACAATAAGTACATCAGTTCTACATTGTGAGCTACCTTTTTGTCTGAGCAATCACTTCCGGATACTAACAATTGGATGGTGAAACAACTGATGCCTAGACAAAATGTTGACAGATGTGATCTTATGATGACCTAAGTACATGAGGAGAATCCCTTGGAGAAAGGATATAAAAGAATGTCAAAATGTCATCAACGATCCTGAAGATCTAGATTCCAACAATCAATATGGGAGAAGCATAGTGGATGCTAAAATCTTCTCCACAATACTCAAAGTCCCCTATGTTTGAACGGCTAATTGAGCCAGTGTCTTTGATAATAGCTGGTTTGGAAATTGTTGATGCACAACTTGCAAGGTGAGCAGGGATCCTCATAACTAGTGTTGGCTACATTATTTGAAAATGCATATAGTACCGTCGAGCATACACCTTGCTGGATACGAAAACGATACTCGCAAGGTCGCCAAACTTCTAGGTTACCTTGGAAAGAAAAAGAAAACAGAGTGAAGAAGAAGAAGAAGAAGAAGAAGAAAAAGAAGGCACGTCCTTCTTCGAGATCAGCCGGGCGAGGGGTGGAGGGGGCAGTTGGACTTACAGCGAAGTGGCCGAGGTTCACAACAGTCCAGGCAGTTCCAGCGTCGCATCCAAAAACGGAGAGTATTAGAAGCCAGGAGATGAAGATGATGAGGATGTAGGTAGTCCACACTCCCGGATACTGAAACCACGACGTGTTCTTGTTCACATCCGGCGGCGTCAACACCTTGACATACATTCCCCCAACACCTCTGCTCGCATCCATCGTGTCCCCAACCTCCCCTCCCCCCTCTCCCCCCGACCTCCTCTCCCTTGTTTTTGTGCGCCCACTTCCTCTCTGCCAATCCCCGTTTTCTCTTCTCCTTTTTCCTTCCCCACTTCGCTTCTTGTTCTTGTTCTTCGTCTTCTTCTTCCCCAATTCTCTTACTGTTTCCCCTCTTCTTCTTCTTCTTCTTCCTCCTCTTCTTCGTCTTCTTCGTCTTCTTCCCCGCAACAACGGCAAAGCCAACTCGAGCAAGAGAACAGATCTATTGCCCAACTTTGCGCCGCTTGCGTCCTACACCACCTACTGCCGCAGCGTTAGAGAGGTATGCCGCCTTGCAGCCTGCCTTGACATCTCGACATGTGCCATCTTGGGACCTGGCTGGCCATTTTCCAAATCCTCACCTCGTAACAAAAGCATAAGGCAGGTCTGCGGTGGCAGATTATGTCATTTATTTCATTACTAGAACCCCTTGACCGGGAAAAAAAAGCTCTGGATTAATCCAAGGTTATTTAATGTCAATAAATTCAACAATCTCACAATTAAAAGCAATGAGTCCATTTACATTTTAAATTTTTTTTAAAAATAAAAATTCAAAAGATAGATAATATACTGTATTTTAAAATATTTTTGTATATGATGTAATGCATGATGTAAACATGTGTATTAAACATTTTTTTATTCAAAATTTTTAATAATTACAAAATTCAACTAGTACAATGATAATGAATAAATTCATATTCACATAATATTAATAAATCCCAATCCAATCAAGCAAATAAAAAATCCCAACAAAAAAAAAGAAGAAAAAAGAGAAATATAAAGAATCATATCCGACGACGATGTCTTCTTTTATTAAGTTGAATCAACTAGAGTACAAATGGATTTTTACAAAAAGAATCAAGTATTCAATGTTTTCTCCTAGGTTCATATTAGCTTGAAGCTATTTCTAGGTCAAGTGTAGTGAGAGAAGATTGTTCAATTATTGTTGGAGCTATTTTTGTATATCAAAATAATTGGGATCAATTGTTTGGATTCTCATGTTATCAAGATTATGAAGGATGATATTGTACTTAACTCGTACATCAAGTTGTGCAAAGAACATGCCTATTCATTCCAACAATGTGGAAGTTAACAATCAATAGTATTTTTCCCATTAATATATTTATTGAAATAAACATTTTTATTATCATACAAAAGCAAGGCATTCATTCGAATTATATATTTAAGTTTACTTACTTCAAAATACACCACATTGTGGGAGCTCTTCTTTTTGCATGTTTGCCTCTCACATCAATAGTTTTACACCAAGCAATTACAAATATGAGATGACTCATATTTTTCTCAATAAAAGTCTTATAATATCTAATATATTTATAATAGCTCCTAAATCCCCAAATTGAACTTTTGATCCATCCATGTTCTCTCCATTCTCATTCACTATTTCTTTTATATTGTAATTTTTAACTTTTTTCTTTTTTTAAGATGGATCACTCTCATTCTTTTCATCATCAAATGAAGGCCTTAATAATTTTTTTGAGAAAATAAGACCATTATCTAACTCTTTGATTGATAGTCCATATAAATTCTCCTCCCACAAAAATTTAGATGATAGCTGGTTTAGTAATTCATAATAATCATCTAAATAAAAACTTTCTTGCAAAGTGATTGAATGTTTTGCTTTGTTCTCATCATTACTGAATTTTTTTAAGTTCCCTTTTTCTCCTAAGTTTACATAATTTGCAATTCCAACAAAAGCTACATAAAGTTCTTTCTTTGATTCCTTATTTGCTAATGTGGAATGAAACCTTGTTTTCAATCCCATCTTGATGAATTCATAATTTTCAATATTCAAAAAATGAAGTTCATTATTTTTTTAAAAATCATATTGTTCTTCAACAATTGCCATCGTTATGAAGTTTTATGTCATAGACAATGCAAAAAACATACAAGATAAGATTATAGTGGTGGTTTTTTTATATAGTAGATAAATGTTGATTAACTTCCTAAACCACCAAAAGTTCCATCTTATAAACCTACCTTTTCAAAGGTTAACTAGTACCCTTGGTTAACCATTCCATCCTCACTCATTTGTTAATTTTGATATCTCATGACTAGAAGCATGGTTTTGGCCTGGTCTACAGTCCTTTCCTATTTCATTAGTTTATGAAATAAGGGGACAACAAAAATGTTCTAAATATTGTCCATCATCTCCTTAGGCAAAGATTGCAAGCTACTACAATAATTGAAAAAAGTTGCAAACAAAGTTATTGCATACCTATAGTTTATCAAATTAACTCACAATGGCACAACATAACCCAATTTTTAAGCAAATGCATTAGCCTGCACCCCCAAAACCACATTCATTGTTTGACATCATGACATTTCGAATGTGGGAGGCAAGTGCACAAAAGCAATAAGGCAAAGGAGCAACAAAGGAAAATATTTGAAAAACAATATATAGTTGCTTGTAGTGGACGGAAACTTGCTCACCTAGAATTCAAAGGTTTTGCTAACCAAGTTGAAACAAAAGTTTAAGAAATGTTGGAGAGGCATTAGTATGTTGTCCCAACATTGCCAACCCAAAAAGTTCACATGAAACTAACATTTAAAAATGCCCCCAACTTGCATTTTTATCAATTGCACATTTTTGAGAATTTTTTATAAATGTTCACCTCACATTTTTATTGTTAACACTTGAGGCTACAAACAACATTAACTTAAAAAAAACTATAATTCCAAGTTAACCCCAATGATCAACATAATCTCCCAATTTCTAATTAATAAAATACGTTTTGCAAAGTTAATGGATTCTACAAATGTTTACCTAAAAAATCAAAGTGTCATACAACACAATACAATTACTATTGTAGAGACCATACATGTATGCATGCACCATATTAGAACCCATAGACTTATTCATATGCAAATCCAAAAAAAAATTGGTTGTTGCAAACATCAAAGCAAAGATACATTTGGGAGATAATTATATGCTAAGAGAAAAAACACATGGAACAAAAAAGTAGCAGGCAAATATCTACAACAATGACCTTAACCAATCCTCTTGTGAATGGTAAAGAAGAGTTAGCTTGCAATGGTCTAAACCTCCACATTGGAAAGCCAATTTCATGTTATATAATATAAAAAATAGAATTTTAATTAAAGAAGAAGGGGTTTACATTATTGTGAATGGAGTGGGTGGAACCATTAATCACAAACAACTTTTTTAATGGAAACTTGAAGGATGATGACAATTACTCTATTTTGGCACACAACTTTCCTTCAAGCAACTGCTTTATGGCATCCCAACCAAACCTTCACATAAACAAACAAAACCTCCAAATTATCTATGATGCATGAATAATCTATGTTAGTTTAACCTTTTAAAAATATCTCAAATTCCTTGACTACACTTATTCCCATTGGTAACTTTACTAGCAATGGCTAAACATGTATACCACATGTTTAATATGTGAATATGCAATTTTGAAAATTGGATCCCTAATGTGATTACCTTCATGAAAAATTACGATGTATGAAAGGACCACAACAACACATTTTTAGTTTTGTAATTAGCCTTTACAATTACATATTAATTAAGAACGATATATGTGACTAGTGACTAATGACTAATGAGTTGCTAAACCCATGTCGTTTCACCCATTTAGTCACAAAGGATGTTTAGTTGCAAAGCCCAATCGTTAACAACTAGGATTTTACATTTTTCTCATAATAATGAAATTCCATATCATCATTAACCTTGGTATGACATGTAAAGTGCATGTCATATCAACTTAGTCATTTTATTCAACTAAATGTTACAAAAGACACCTTGATCGATGGCATGAAATGTGTCCAAAATCTATAAACATGTTATGAATCATTGTACACAATTATCACATATGTTAATGCCATGGGGTTCATTCTTTTAAATATTCATCCATGACTTGTATTGAACTTATACCTAAATGTTTATTTAATTTTAATTAAGTTTTAGTTAACCTCCAATTAATTTTTAGTTCACTTTTAGTTAAGTCCGAGTTAACTCCTAATCAACTTTGAATCAAGTCTTAGTGAAACTCCCAGTTAACTCTTAATTAAATTTTAATTAACCCTAGTTAACTCTCAATTGATTATTAATTAAATCCTAATTAACTTTCAATTAACTTTCAATTAATTCACAGTTGACTTTCAGTTAAGAAGGTTCTTAAGAAGCATATTTATTTGATTTTCAACCCTTCCTAATTGATTATTAGTTAAGTCCAAGTTAACTTTTAGTGAAGTTTTAGTTAACTCATAATTGACTCCCATTTAGGAAGGTTCTTAAAAAGTTTTCTTACTTGATGCACATATAAAAGTTCTATTAGAAACTTCCTTGAACTAGGTCCCCAAAGAAGTATAAATAGGAGTAGGACCCCTCATTTCTTTCAATTTGTTCGACACCAATCTTAGGCACGATCTTGCATCATAGTTTTGTCATGTTATTTTCATGTTCATGTTTGCATATGTTAGTTGAATAAATAATCATTTTCACATTTGTCTTGCACATTTCATGTGTTTATTCTTAGTTCTTATGTTCTTATTTTGAATCACATAATATTATCTTCTTCCTTCTTTGAAAGTTAAACTTAGACCTTTCCTTTTAACCTTTGTTTTTGTGATTTTTTTATGTCCTTGACAATGACCAAAATTCAACGTAATTTAACCCATGTAACTAACATAACCAAAAGTCAATTTAACCTAACCTAGTTAGACTAAATAACCTACCATAATTTGCCTAGTCAAAAGTCAACTTAACTTAACCTAATTAGGCTAAACAACCTACCATAATTTGCCTAGCTAAAAGTCCACCTATTTTAATTTAGTTGGGCTATGTCAAAGACACAAAAACCTACAAAAATAAAGGTTAAAAAAAATGTTTAAGTCCAACTTCCAAACAAGGAATAAAACAAGATTATGTGATTTTAAAACAAGAACATAAAAACACAAAAACTGATAACAAGAACACGAGATGTGCAAACACATGTGAAAACAAATTTTTATTATGCTAACATGTGCAAACATGAACATGAAAATAACATGACAAGATTATGATGCAAGATCGTGCTTAAAATTGATGTTAAACATATTAAAATAAACGATTCGTCTTACTCCTATTTATACCCCTTTGGGGACCTAGTTCAAGGAAGTTTCCAAGGAGACTTTTATATGTGCATCAAGTAAGAAAACTTTTTAAGAACCTTCCTAAATGGGAATCAACTATGAATTAACTAAAACTTCACTAAAAGTTAACTTAGATTTGATTAAGAATCAATTAGTAACTAAAAATTAATTAAAAGTTACTAGGACTTAATTTAGAGTTAATTAAGACATAATTGAGACTTAATAAGGAGTTAATTAAACTTAATTGGGACTTAACTAGGATTTAATTGAGAGATACTTATAATTTAATGAAAAGTTAACTAAGATTTAGCTAGGAATTATGGATGAACATTATGGATGAATTCCATTTATTGGAAGATGGTGTCTAATGTTCGCATTTGTCATAGATTAACTACCTATGTTAAAACAATCTAACCTAGGCTAGGTAATTTAGATTAAAAATAAATGTCAAACTCCTAAGCCAAAAAGCTTATATTAGGTTGCCTAATTAAGTTAAATGGCTTAAATATCATAAGTTGTAAGAATGAAGACTTGAATCTTTCACCTTCATTTTGGGGTTTAAATCCTCATCCATTATACTATCACATTATTTTATATTAATTATATTTCACACAAAGTTATAAAGTTCAAAAAAATTTGTTTTTCAAATTAACCTTGGCCACCTTAAATTGACCTAGGTCTACCTACCTATCACCTATCAACCTAGCCTAGATATAAAACTCCCTAAATTGACTTTAGATGAACTAGTTTGTTAATCATACTACTTACTAACCTAGCCTAGGTTAATCTAGGCATTCGTAGGCTAAAAAATAAATTAACCTACAATAATTATGTCACATCTAGTCGCATTTAGTTGCATCATAGTTACATCTACTTGCACAAACTTGAAGTGGTTACATGTTTGATAAAACATTTTGTAATGAAACTACTTATGTTGACTTGGCAAAAAACCTACAACTAGGAACCTAAACAAGCCTACCTAGGTTAACCTATTGGTAGGGCAACATATTCTAGGTATATTTTAACACACTAAATGTAATAATTTTTTAATGTTTAATTAAATATCTTACAAGGTAACCTATATTACAAAGTAGCTTACATACATAGGTTAACTTAATAGGTATGTTAACCTACGCTAGCATGTTAAATAGTTTAAAAAATCAAAAAGTTATATGTCACCTTATTCAAAATGACTATTAATGTTGTAGTTATAATTACAAGTTAACACTAAATTGTTTAGTACACATACACATGCATATGAATTCATGATTTCAAAAATTTCATGGCACATCAAAAGTTACGGCATGTCACGACAAATATTGGTGCCATAAATTCAAGACATAAAAACTTATGGTGTCACAAAAAATCATGGATTGCCATGAAATTTGTGACACCTTGATGCCAAATGCCATGCCATGTCCTCATCATGCAAAAAAATTAATCATTATTAATTGCAAAAAACATCAATATTTTCAACTACTTGATAAATGAGATGAATTTATCAAATCAATAACATAAGTCATGATGTTGACAAATAAAACCACATCATTTTGTTGGCATATAACATGCCATGTCATCATCATGGGGAGATTAGTCGTTATTAGTCATAAAGGTGGATGACTCTTGCAACTAACTAATAAAAATGAAAAAATAATATGATGATTTACAAAAAAAACCAACAAATTGTCATATTGAATATAGTTGGAAAACCATGATGCGATGTGGCATGTTGAAGTCTTTTGCCATTACTTAGTGATTATCATGATTACTTAGTTATGAATGTAGTTGAAAAATTTAATTGACATTTTTGTGTTTGGTTCAAAGGATAGGATTTGTTGCAGTGAGGGTGAAGGTAAAGTTTTGGAACTTACGTCTTGATGCAAAGAGTTAGATTGAGGGATTAGACATCATTTCTAACATAGCAACCAACCAATAAATGCCTCATTTTATCCAAAATAGTGTATGAATCATCATGTTGACCAATATTCAAGTATTTTATTACCACATACAATGCCAAAACATGTTTTTTACATTTGGTCATATTTAACTATAATCATTTTCTAGTCATTTTTGAAGTCATTTATGCCATTTTTTAATTGTTTCTCCCATTGCAGTCAAATAAAACAAGTTGCAAAAGACATGTTTTGTTGTTGATTACATGTGGAATATGCACATCATCATGTTGTGAGACTAAAAGTCATTTTTCTAATCTCAAAAGCCATGGTATTTTGAAATAATTATTTTTAATTTATTTAAAACATATTATTACAAATTCAAAAAAATAATATATCTAATAAGAAACCCCACTAGTCGTCATATTAACTATAGTCACCAAACCATGACATCACATGACATTTCAATGGCCTTTGCAACTACATAGTGATTTTTCTGACTAAGTAATTACAATTGTAATTGAAAAGGACAATAGTCGTTTCTTTGACCATTCAAAAAATTGATATTGTGTTGTTATGAACTTAGTGATGAAATTTGGTTTACTACCTTTTTAGTTAGACAACTAGCTATGCTTAATTATTGATAACTTGATTTTTTGCTTTCCTTTTGGGAAAAAATAATCTTATCCAATGATATTAGAAAAAAAGTTAAAATTATTCGAATGGAGGAAACTCTCATTCCATGAAAATATGGCATGGAGGTTATGGGTCACCAATACCCAACCTCATATAAAAAGTCAATCTTCCTTTTTACAAAATTTCGCCTTGATTTTTTGTTTTTTTTTTTCAAGTTTTTTTTTTCCCCATTTCATTTGTCTGCCTTTTGAAAAAAAAATTGGTGTTTTCTTTCTATATTTTTATGTCTTATTTTTCTCTTGTATGTTTGAAAGTACAATCAAATTGATAAGCATCTAATAAATAGAACTTTGCATATTATAATCTATAGCAAGTTGAAGGGTAGTTGTCTTTTTCAATGTGACAAAGTTTTCAATAAAAATACATTAAAAAAAACCAAGGTAATTGTTATTGGTTGTTGTTTGATTTTTGGTTTTGAGATTTTTTTTAGCTTAATTTTTTATTTTAAAAATAAAAACATTTGTAAAAAAGTTCATTTTGAATATAACAACATTGATTTGGTTTATGTTGATTTAAATGTTCATTCCCACGATATATTAAATGTTGTTAAATGGTGTTTTTATACACGAAGATTTATTGGTGATGGCGTTCATGTTTACGTTTATGTTTTTTTTTTTTTTTGGTTTGTTTTTTTTTTTTTTTTTTTTTCATATTTTTTTATTTTTTAAAATTCCCCTAATTTTTCTTTTTTTTGTTTTTTTTTTTTTTTTTTTTTGGGTTACTTTCTATTTATTTTATTTTGCACAAGATGTTCATATTTGAACATCCACCTAATGTGGCTTTTGTTGATTCATTTCTTCATGATGATGAAAGAGGTGGTGCAACTAATAATGTTCATGCCATTGATGTTGTTTTTGCTTGACAAAAATGTGTTGTTGGTGATGTTCTTAATTGAAAAAGATTACATGTTATCATGAACACTAGCATCAACAAACATTATTATCATCAACATAATTTGTAGTTCAATCATAGTACATTCATTGTTCACTTGTAGTTTATTTTTAATTTATTCATAGTTGATTTTTAATTCACTCATAATTCATTCATAGTTCACTTGCAATTCATATAAAGTTCACTCATGGTTCACACATATTTAAGAAAGTTTTTGGATGGTGGTCATATGGAAGGCTTTTTAAGTGCTAGATCCTTAAAGGGGTATAAATTCATGGAAATTTCTTTGAGATAGGCCCCCCAAAGGGGTATAAATAAAAGTAGGTCCCTTTATTACTTTTAGTCTATTAAACATTAGTCCAAAGTACAATCTTGCACCATAATTTTATTTATTTCATTTCATGTTCATGGTTTCATATGTGAAAATAATAAAATTTTGTTTACATTTTTATCTTGCATATTTTGGGTTTTTGTTTTTAGTTTCCATGTTTTATGTCTGAAAATTCTATTTAACTTTGCTTTTGTCACAATTTTTCTGAATTTTGTTTACTTTGGAAAATTTTAATTATGTCTTCGTAGTTTCCATGCCCATGACACATGTTGATCCATTAATGCTACTCAAGAAAATATGATGGTGCAGTTCCCAAAACTAAGTAAGGAACATGTTGAAGTTGAGGACAATTTATGGAATGAGATGTTCACTATGTTTAACATGGAGCTTTTCGAAACAAAAGTAATTATTGGTTAACAATTGCTCAAGGTGTTAAATGTGAACACATCTTCTAGGCATTTTAAAGTTGTTTTTATAATTGTCCCATTATGATCAATTTAGTTATTGATTTGAACTTATTTTAAAATTTAGTAGCAAATGTGATGGACAAGATTGCATTGTGATTTTTTTCATTAGCTCTAATCTTCAACATTTCAAATTTCACATCTTTGAACTTCACTTGAACTTTTCACTTGAGGTTCTGTTTTACATTTTTTCAAAATTAGATATACCTACAACTCATGTTTGCCATTAATTAATTCTTAAGAAGGCCAATTGAAATTTTTTAAAAAAAACAATGTGCCAATTTTTTAAAAAGTTGAATTCAATTCAAAACACAAGATAGTTTTGAAACTTATTAAAAATACTCAGCATATTTAGAAACTATTGTTGAAATTGTGAAATATTCATATTGGGGCTATTGGAAAAAAAATCAAATTTTTTTGGCAATTTGTTTTGAAAATAATCATACGTACAATACTTATTGGCATGGCATTGAAGGTAAAACTCAATTGCTTATATATGTTGGATTCTTTTTCATACATTTAATATTTTGTAACTTGGACATTTCATTTCATGCCTTGGACATTTCATTTCAATTTTGAAATTCATATAATAGCTTGGACACTTCATTTTAATTTTAAAAATTCATACAATTGTTGGCATATGAAGTTTAAGTTCACATAATGGATTGGATACTTGAGTTTAGTTTTTGAAGTTAAGATAATTATTGACATTAAAAGTTGGCCTATGAAGTTTTTGAAGTTCATATAATTTGAACAATGTCATCAAAAGGCAATTTCATTCAGTTGCTTCAAATTTTAAAGATTTTTTAAAAAGGAGATTTTAAAATATATTTACAAAGGTTTTTGACATCAAAATTGAATTGTGTACTTTGAAAAAAAGAAAGGAAAGGAATTGAAAATAAATTGGAAAAAACAAGTAAAAGAAAAAAAAGAAGGTTAAGGGGGGGGGGGGGCACAAAACGAAAAACAAAAAACTAAACTACTAAAAACCACACCAAATAAGATAAAAGATATTAGGCG
>Ga0116227_10006709_pt1 | contig 23108 bp, 21 predicted proteins | sample S1TSphgellanicum_FD_89693 | JGI IMG/M metagenome (GOLD analysis project Ga0116227, IMG submission 89693) | Host-associated microbial communities from peat moss isolated from Minnesota, USA - S1T2_Fb - Sphagnum magellanicum MG | ecosystem: Host-associated > Plants > Peat moss > Unclassified...
CAGTGATACTTGGACAACAGACCTTTTGAGAAAAGCACGACATTTTTGGAGTCAACTCTTGCATGATCATAGCTCCCAAAAAACTGGACAGCAATGACACTGTCACAAGATGTAGGCTCCATGCCACAAGCTCTTGCATGCTCTTCATCCATTGCAATAGCAGGCCACGTTGGGTAGCCTTTCACCTTGGCCCATACAAGATCCCCTTGCCCTGGCTCATCTTCAAAAACCTCCATACTGACAGCTAACTGAATTAGGTCTTTTCCTTCTATCCCGTGACCGCTGAGATGTAGCTATTGACAGTCAGAGCCTCTGTGCAGCTGAAACTTTCAGCTTCACTCGCTCCCTTGCCAGAATAATCCACTCCTCTTCAGAATCCTCATAAGTGATCAGGTGCTTGTGTGTGTGGTCATTGTAGTCAACAACAAGTCCAATGTACCACTCATCATCTAATGGCCAGAAGAAATTGCAACTCTGACCAATCAGGGACGTTGGAGACACAGCACCAAGCTCAAATTCCTTCCACTTACACAGTTTCTCCTTCTGGAGATTGAAACTCCAAATTGCTTTTGTGAGCTTCTCTATTTGCAAAGTCATCTCACTGGATTCTATCACCTTCTCAATTCTATCACACAATATACCAAAATCATTGATGATATGGAATTTCAATATTAAGCCAAAATTTAAAAAATCATAGTTGATAAGATGATTGGGCTTTGCAACTAAATGTCCTTTGTGACTAAATGGGTGACACAACATGGTTTTAACAATTCATGAATGACTAATTGCATATGTCCTTCCTAGCTAGGACATAGTCGCAAAACCTAGTTGTAAAACCCAAGATGCATTGTGATTACATGTGACGGCATCGCATTGACGAAGTCAACAACTTAGATTTACTTATCCATAAATAAATGATTAAATTCCATACCCAAAGGTGAGATGTGGCAGTTTGTGGTTTGTGCAAATGGAAGCCTCAAATCGTTTTCATTGCAATTTCAAATTCAATTTTATTTTGGGTAATATAATTAAAACATTTAAGTGGAGATTCTTGCTCAAAGGTTTATTTAAATGATTATTTTTTTGGGTTATTTTTTGACATTAAATAATGAAATATATTTTTATTAGTGATATCCAATGAATTTCAAAAGAAATCCACATGCCCCAAAATGGCATTGTTTTTCATGTTTCCATGTGATGGATAGCAAAAAATATAAAATTTGATCTATATTATTTCTACCTTGATTCTCAACACATTTAACTCTGCCATTCATTAAAACACTAGATTCATGGTTATTTCATATAACCAGAATTTGCACTTTAAAATACATTGTAAAAAACTTTGGAAACAATATTTCAATTCATTTCATCGTGTTCTGATACAACATATTCACACAAAAATCACTACAAAAGTAATTTTTTTAATTTTATTGAAAAATCCATTATAATTATAATATATTTCCATGTTTTATTGAAACAAAATCCAAAACAACAAAATAAATTTGTGGTATATCAAAAAAAAAATTGTCATTTTCTATTACAAAAGTACCTATAACTCTTCTTCCTCTTCCCAAAATTGTGTGTCTAAGAATGCCTCCTTTTTGGGCAATCCCAAGTCACATCACCATGATCCAAAAACAACAAGAATTCAAAATTCAAACTAACAATGTTCCATGATTAGTCCCTATCCAAATGTCTTGTTCGTTCAAACCATGTACTCATCTTACCCCCTTAACATTACCCCCCTTCTGTATTTTGGATTTCGTCCCCAAATTCCTTGTAAAATGATAAAAAATGAAATGAGAATATTTTGTATCCTTTTAAACATATGACTCCTCTACTATAGTCTCTATAATCTCCACCTGTACAATAATTAATGGTTTTGTACCCACTTCTAACTTTGTAATTTGGACCTATATTTCTATCTCAATAGTTTTGACCTCCTCCTCCACTAACTCAATTTGTGGTTCTATTTATAAGGGTTGTATCTTGGATACATTTTCTTCTATTGCTAAAATAATCTCCACATGTTCTTATTCATGAGTTCTATGTGCTTCTTTTTCTTCTTAACCCCCTCCTTTGAGGTCATGTGGTTTATTTGTTTGTATCTCCTCCTCTTGAGTTACTCCACTTTTGAAATCTAGTATTTCAGTTTGCACTTATTCCTCTTGAATTGTTCCACTTGCCCTTGCTTTAGTCTCTTCATCATGGCCTGATGCTTTTGTACTTGTTGGACTACCATAGATAAAATTTGGAAAATTCTTTTAATAAGCTTCCAACTTCTACCTCAAATTTTTTTCACTAGCTCTATGATGAACCAAATTCTTCTCCAACTCCTTTGTAAAATATTCCTTTGCAACCTCTCATCATTCCTCAGATTTTGCTTCAAAATCCTTCATTTTGTTCTTTGTCCTCATAAGGGTATAGTACTACAACATTTGTTCATAATCCTCTAACCTTTTCTTAACACCAGTTGGATCTAGACTCTTCCTCTATTCTTGTGTAATCTTTAACTATGTTTATAGGTGTTGCAAATTCCTATGATAATACTTTTCTTCCATCAATTTTTTCTTTCTATTTTTGTTATCTTTCTTCTAAGTTCTTCAAATTGTAACAAAGAGACATTCTTTAGATTCACCAATTCCAAATATGTCAGAACATTTTCCTTCTCCTTGTTTTCCTTAGTAAGTGTTTTCACTTGACCACCCAAAGCCTCATGTTGTTGCTTACAAAGAAATAATGCCTTTGTCCACTTTCTCTTTGTGGTTTCCCAAATTTCAACCTTTTGCTTTAAATCCTACAATTTTTCATCTTGTGACTTCAATTATGTTGTGCTACCCTTGAGCTCCTCATTTTAATCCTACAATTTCTTAATGAACACTTTAATCTTTTGTTTAGCTTTAGCCCTATTCCTCCTCCAGATTTTCACATTATGCTTATACCCCTTCTAGAAATCCCTCTCCTTATCTAATTCCTCATGTTGTATAGCCTTCTCCTTCTCCCTTATGGCCAATTTGTTGTTCATATTATTCACCTCCAAATTCAAATTCCTCATATTCAAATTTATAATCACCATAATTTGAAATAATTTATCTACCTTTTGTGCTTGCATTATTTTCGCAACTAGCTCCTCCATAGAATTTGGTGTACTTGTTTATGTCATAGGATTTTTGGATCCTTTTGTAAATGTTCCATCTCTTGCACCAATCTGCTCCTTAGTTCAAATTAAAATGAAAACCCCTCTGTAGATCTTAGTCTACTAATTGGTAATTGTAGTTGTGATGGTTTAAACATTGCAAAAGAAAGTTGTGTCTCCACTCTTTCTATATGCAGTCGAATAGCTTGTAGACCTTCTTATGTTAGCTATTGTTATTGTTGCAAACGTTGTTATAAATGCTAGAAATATTATGGACTTCAAGTGGTCTCCATCCAATCTTCATATACATCCCCATTAAAATGCAGATGCTCTTCACCCTCTGGAAACCTTGTGCCATGTACACTTTTAACTTCTTGCCTTTGCTCCTTCAACTGCCTCTCCTATGGAAATGTCATTTGTGGTACCTCCTACCTCTACTCCTTCAATTATCTTTCTTGTGGAAATGTCATTTGTGGTACCTTTGTAGTCTATCTGGTTACCGATACCACTATTGGCACAACCCGTACCATTGCTAGCATTACAGATGGTTCCACTCTGCCCCTCATAATTTTTTGTGCCCTTGTTTATGTGCTCTCTTGTTCCCTCTTCATTCTTGAATCCGAGGCTCTTCCTTCCTCAACTTTATTCTTCTTAAAAGCACTCAACTGAAAAGCATTTTTTGGAAAGTTTGTTATAGCCTTCTTTTTGTTTTCCAATGTTGTCTACATCTCCTCCCTAGTTCTTTTAACCTTGGTTGGTGGTTTCTACGGATTTTCCTTTTGATGCGCAAATAGATATTGAAAGATTTTTGTTAATATCAAAGCAAATTGACAAGTATTTTTTTTATCCCCTTTATTCTCCTTGACATACTTATACCACCGATCTAGTTCACTACATGAATTATTACATATAAATGTGCCCAATCTACCTTTTGCCCCTTTTTTGCTCTCATCAATGTAATAACATTCTTGTTGTTAAAATATTGTACCTTTTCTCTCTGATAAATGACAAGTATAATGGCAAGATCTCTAACAAAATATGGTAGACCCAGATTCTTTGCATTCCATTAATTTGTAGAAAAATTTGCAGGTGCAAGTCTATAACTCTGTAATGCCTAGATTGCTAGTGACTTACTAACCTACCTTTTGGGTCTTCTACATACCCTTCTGCACATACTCCAAAACAAATACAACTAGTTATTTGTTAATGACATACACCTTATCCTTATGCCCAAAGTAAATTTGTGCCCTTGATTAAGAATGTGTTCAAAAATTCCAACATGACATTGGGCATCAATGCTTCCCAATCCATCAAAAATAAAGGAACAAGCCCTACTTTAAAAGCCTAGTCTTCTTCCTCAACAATATCCTTCCAATTTCCATTCGTTCAACATGCCTATCATAGTTTTGTTTCATCTATGTCTACATGCGTCGCTCAAGATATGGAATTTTAATACCTTTCTCTAAAGGTGTAAATATGTTTAGGATTGCATGTCTTCTCTTCATTATAACTTCCAACTCATGCCTTTTGCTCTCCATTGCCCTTCATTGTGTTTCTACCATCACTTGCACCTCTGTGGATTACTGTACTTCCACCTACACTTTTATGGATGGATGTATTTTGCCTCAACGATGTTCTCCTCCCATGTGTCCTTTTATGTTGTCTATGTTTTCACAAAGTGTTACTCCACAACTTCATCTCCCTTCAATTCTTCAATGAACACCAAATCTATTGATGTAACTCCTGGTCTTATTTGTTTTTTTGCACACCAATGTCGTTTACTTTTGTGTAAAAAATCAATTGCAAATGTTCCAACTGCATCTATATCATGAATTATCATCTACACAATTTGTATATTCTCATTATACGCCTTCCTTTCTGCACATTTCGGAAATGATGATGAATGTAACAATGACTTTACAACCAACAGCTGAATATTCAACACACCTTCACGCTTTGACGCACTCCCAAATCTCGAATTGAGCCCACTTGAGGGTTCAACTATGTTAAGTTGCGGAAAGTTGGGACTTGAGGGGCGCTCCCGACTTCCAGCACTAAAGAGGGGTAAAGGGGCGTGCTAGAAATCCCAGGATTAGACTAGGAAGATGGACTAAAAGATCAAGCTTGAATCTACATCCAAAACCAACCACAAGAGGGTTAGTTCACATTCGGAAACACCCTTGGGTGTTGGGACAAGCCACGGGCAACTTGGATTACTTGACTCACCACGGCCCGGACTCGGGGTAAGCCACCACCTTCCCCCATATAGTATTCTCTGCGTCTCACCGTGGAGGCTACATCCGAATGGCTCTTTTTCTTGGGACTCCCAAGTTGGAGTCTCGAAAGTGTCCCGGGTTAGAGTCCCAGAACTTTGGGAGCTCATAACTCCCGACTTCAGAGTCCAATGAAGATGAGGTCTGAAGCGAAGTTGTAGTTCTCCTCCAGAACTTTCCAACGCCATGTTGCACTCTTGAATCGGATCCCGGGAAGAGGTCGATTCCCGACTTTTAGTGGTCGGGAGTCAAACTGCCACTTTGACTCTCGGCCCTTCTTTCGCCCATAACTTGGGCTACAGATGTCCAAATGGCTCATGCGAGGCCATTTTGGACATCTAATCTTCAAGACCTTTCCAATGACATAATGAACGCGCCAAGGCGAGGAGATTTGATCCCTCAAATCGTCTTCTAAGTTTTCGGGAGTCCCGGGGGACTCCAAGTCTCCACTTTTGGGAGTGAGAGTGGTGTTCTCCCACTTTGGCCAAAGTAGGGTTGCGACACGCTCTACCTTTTTCAACTTTTTTTTTGCTTCTTTTTTCGTCAACAATTTCACTTCCTCCTTCTGCCTCCAATTGTGCTTACTTTTTTGTGTTTCCTTTTCCTTTGTTATTTTTTGTAGATCGCACTCTCTACACTCGTGTTGCTGTGAATTCCAAAATTTCGAAAATGCGCATAACCTCCAGTAACAAACGAAAACAACTTTTGACAATTACCCCGTTTTTTTTATCCTTTAATTTCTCACTTGCTACATTCATTTTTTTATTTGCTTGTCATCTTTTAATTAACACATGATCCTTATAATTAATACGGCCCATCACTACAAATTTATATGTATTTTGTACAACCACATGGAAGCATTTTTTGTCATCATTATGAATGAACGCCTTAAATTTCATCTTCCAATTAGTCCACATCCTTAATTTCCCTACATTAGTTATATTGACTCCACCTCGTTCGCCCTATACACCTTCTGTTAACTATGCCCATTTATCTACTGACTATATTAATGTTTTTACTAACTATGCCAACAAATCTAATGATTGTGTGAATACTCCTAATCATTAGGCGAATACTTTTGTTGATTCAATCAATACCCTTGATAGATCATCTTTAGATCTTTGCGTCCCAAATTTTTCACTTGCATTTATTACATATAGATTTGTTAATCATATGTAGTTCCAAAATCAATATTGTGTTGACCACAAGATCTTTCATTTGTTCTTCATCTTCTGTACTTTATATTTGTGGTTTTTGTATTTCACAGTCTTCATCTTCCTTGTCCATATCAAAATTTTATACCTGAACTCCACCTACATTATCTTCCTAATATATTGGCATCTATTGTTCTTATTTATGAACTTTAAATTCCATGTATTTGTAAGGTTTGAACTTATTCACATTGACCAACATAAGGTTAATTTCAAACTTCTCAATGGTTATCAATAACACAATGTTATTTGGTAATGCATATTGTACTCTGTAAGGTTTAAACCATTTCCTAGTAAATTAACTCCATAATGTTTTATTCCACTACTAAATTCATGTAGTTTCTACAACCTGCATTTTAGTTTCGTACAACTTCTCCAACTTTGTAATTATGTTAGTTAAAATTTTCATTGAAGTATTGTATCTCTCATTTCCACTAACAACTAGCACTATGTATTTTGTGGGCATCAATGGATGTAATCCATACACTAATTGATATGGTGTATACCATGTTGTTATTTTGTATGCAATTCTATATGAAAATAACACTATAGACATATGCTCATCCCAATTTGTTATATTCTCACTTACTAACTTAGTCAACAATGTCTTAAGTACTTTGTTAGTAGATTCAACCTTCCTGTTCCCTTAAGGATAATAGGTTGTAAAACTCACATGTTTCAACAAAAAATGATATGTCAAATATTTGATGGCATCATTATTGAAATGAACTCCCTGATTTGTGACTATAGTCAAAGGACATCCAAACTTGGTTAATATGCACTCATACAAAAAAATTGTTGTGATTATTATAATATTAGTTATCAATGCTCTTATTTCCACCCACTTGGTAGCATAATTTGTGGCTATAATAATATATTTGTTTCTTGTCTTCCTATTGGCTTGATTGGCCCCATAAAAATCAAGCCCCCATTTCATAAATGGTTCCTTTGGAAGACTTGTCATCAACTTTGCAAGACTTTGAGTTGCCAATCCTCTTGTTTTTTGACATGCATCACAAGATTTGTAGCAATCATGCACATTTATATACATAGTTGGACACTAATATCTAACATCCAATATCTTTCTCTACATTATTTCAGTTGCAAAATGCCCTCCTAATTGTCCTTCATACAATTCTCTCATCACTATCTACATTTCCATAAATGTCAAACATTGTCATAGTCTGTTGACTTGGCCCATTATGTACAATTCACCATTCTTCAATGTGAAAGTCTTTGCTCTCCTAACCAATTTTTGCTTTTGTTGTACCAATAATGTGTCTTCATTCTATCATGTTCTTAAAAATTCTTTTACATCTTTCAGCCATTCAGGTTATGTGTAAAAAAACTTGCATATGTGGTTTAATCACGCATACCTATGGGTTCTATAATATATGTTAATCTTAACAATGCATTTGCAACTAAATGAGTTGTGCATGGTTTATACACAACTATGAAGTCATATTTTAGGAACAATAACAACCATTTAGTTTTTCTCCCTAAAACTTGTGGTTTGTTGACCAAATAGACCAATGCCATACGATCCACATTAAAAACAAACTTATTACCTAACAAGTAATGTCTAAATTTATGCAAAGCAAAAACCATTACTAAAGCCTTTATTTTTGTTGTGCTATAATTTTGTTTTATTCTATTCAAAAGCCTAAAAGCATACACTATTAGTTGATCACTCTTCCTTATTACATTCTAAAACAACATAGCCCCCACAGTTAACAAGGGTGCATTTATATGAACATGAAACTCCACTTGCCAGTTTGGTGATATCAATATCAGTGCTTCAATATACTTTTGTTTGATCAATTCCTAAACCTTTTGACATTCCTTTGTCCAAAGAAAAGCCTTTGTCTTTTTTATTAGTTTAGCGATAGGTGCCATAATAGCAACACAAGTTTTTATAAAACATGTATAAAACTTAAATTTGTTGTGGATTCTTTGGTGGTGGCATGTTTATTATTACTTGTATTTTTTTTGGATATGGTAGTTTCCTTTCTTTGGAAACAATAAAACCCAAGACCATCCTTGCAAAGACCATAAATGCACATTTTTCCAGATTCAAACTAATGCCATATTCTCTACACTTTTGAAAACATAATCTGAATTTCTAAAAATGATTTTCCATGTCACTATACACTGTAAAATCATCTAGAAATATTTTCATAAAACTAACCAAATATTCTTTGAATGTTTTGGTAACAACTCTTTGACATGTTAAAGGTTCATTTTAAACTCCAAATAACATCACCTTTCATATAAAAGCCCCCTAGTTTATAACAAATGTAGTTTTGTATCTATCCTCTAAAGCTATAAAGATTTAATGATATCATGAATATCCATCTAAGAAAGAATATGTTTCATACCTTACTATTATGTTCAACATTTCATCTATGAAAGGTAATCGGTATGGACCTTTTTTTGTGGCTGCATTTAGTTTTCTAAAATCTATACAAATTTTCAACTCACCATTTTTCTGGCGCACTATTACTATGGGTGACAACCATGTAACTTCCTATACAAATTGAACGAATCCAACTATTAGCAATTTATTTATATCTTGTTTCACTATTGTAACATAGTTTGGATTTAATATGTACCTAGCCTAATATGCAGATGGTATAGTAATATCCAACTCAATTATGTATTGTGCTAGCTCTAATGGAATCCCTTTCAGATCTTTGTATGTCCATGCACAAAAATCTTTGAATTCCTTCAACAACTATTCCACTTTCAACACCTTGTTCATTTCTAGCTATGCATTAGTCTTCACCATGTGTGGTTTTGCATCAATTCCTAGATTGAGCTTCATCAATTGTTGATCTTTAATTAATGTCCATCCATCTATCTACAATTCCTATGCTGTGATTTTTGTTGGAGTTTCATCCACTACAACACTTTCTGGTTGATGACTACAATACATCTCTTGATACACCTTATCCTCTAGAGCTACTTTTGACTCATATCCATTACCTACTATCTTCTTCTATGTGCTTTATATTCTAAATTCCTACTTTGAAATATTAGTCTCCACATCTATATCCATGATCTCCACATCTATGGTTTTCACAAATTGAATTATTTTAGGTAAAGTAATTGTTCTTATTGAGAACAATTTTGGCTTTGTAGCAAAGATGATATGTGATACCATTCTAATAATCGTAGCACAATAACATTTTTGGTTTTTTTACTTCACCTCCCAAATGTTTGGTGATTATAATTGTTTTGATTATCGCATTCCCTTGTATGGTAATAATGTTACTCCCCCAACCATGTGCCATTTAGCATCCTTCAACCATGGTCTCCCCAACAACATGGAATAACTAGAATCTACTACACTATTCTAAAGCATAATAAACATAGTTATGTAAGGAATGCCATGAACATATATCTTTAAATTTCTAATCAAGCCCACTAGTTTTGTGGTTGTTTGATTTTCCATCCTTAGATTATATGGTGTAGGTTTAAACTTTGGAAGCCCCAACTTTAATCTCAACTATTTTGTAATGATATTAATTCCAGAACCTCCATCCAACAACACATCTTCTATTGTATTCTTCCCAATCTATACTTGGATAATTGCCATATGATTACCTAATGTTATAGTAGTTGTTCCTACCTATGGTATTGAAGAAATAATTTGTTTATTTGTGCTTGCTCTACTTAAATTCTAATTTTTTTCTAGTTTTAACTTTTGCCACAAATATTTCTTTAATTCAAGAATTATTTTAAACAATTATCCCAAGTTCAAATTATGAACCCTTTGAACCTATGCTATGAACTTTTGTTATGAACCTCTGCTATTGTTAAAGATTTCCCATGAAACAAACCATTATGAACCTATGTTATGAACCTCTCCTACTATTAGAAATTTCCCATGAAACAAACCCTTATGAACCTATGTTATGAACATGCTCTCCTACTGTTAGAAATTTCCCATGAAACAAACCCTTATGAACCTATGTTATGAACCTCTCCTACTGTTAGAGGTTTCCCATGAAACATCTTCTGCATCTCAGTAACCTTTGGATAGTTTGTCATTTTATGTCCATTCAAACCACAAATGTGACATGCATACCAAGATGTCTTTTGAGGTTTTTGACTAGGTTGGGTTGCTTTTGTAATTGCCATTGTAGTTTATTCCTTCTTCTTTCTACATGTCTCCACATTATGATTAATCATTCCATAATTTGTGTAAAACTTGTTAGTCTTCCTTGTATTACTATTTGTTTTAGTGATGCTACCTATTTTGTACTTTGTAGTACTGATAATGCACTCCTTACTTCAGCAATAGTCATCCCTTCTTCACACAATATCCTTGCCCCCTTATGTTGTCGAAGTGTTGACTGCTCCATCCTCGAAGTCACAATTTTGAAGTATGATTGCAAACTTGCTCTAGACATAGTAGTCAAAAAATTGTCCATGGTTGGTACTTGTAAACCATGAGCCAACGTCTAAATATGATTAGAGTAAACCTCCACCCTTTTAGTTTCCTCATGTTTCATATTTTTTAGCTCCATGTATATTTGCTTGTCATTTTGAATTTTTCGATGACGTTTGTAAAATGCCTATGTAAGCTACGAAAATTTAAAATTAGGAAATTTTGACATGTAATTATGGCACCAATCCAATGTTGTATCCCTTAACATATAGCTAAACACATTGATGATACACTTTTAAAAAGTTTTTGTATTTGCTTTCACCGTAGAATTGAACACTCTGACATGAGCACCTAGGTCAGTATCACGAACCTAGCCTTGGGCTCGCGACCAAAGCAAAAGCATGGAAAGGTGCAAGCTTGGAATGCAACTTGAGAATCACATTCACACTCCCAAGAGTGCAAAAGAGTGTGAAGGAATGAACCCACACACTCCCAAGTGGATTCCCATTTTGGGAATTAGAGTCCCAATGAACTTCTTAATCTTTAGATAACAATTTGAGGGGCAAAAGCTAATTGAATTAAAGACTTTCTTATACCATTGAAAATCTCTTAAGACATAAATGTCTAAAATGGGCTTGTATTATCCATTTGAGTATTTATGACACAAGTTATGGCCGAAAAAAATACTGGAAGTCAAAATGTCAATTTGACCCCTAACCATTAAAAATAAATAATTGCCCTTAGTTACGTGCATGCAGGAGGCATGCCATATATCATTGAAAATTTCTAGATGAGAGCTACAACTTTACTTCAAACCTTGCCTCAATCAAATTTTGCACAAAAAGTTATTAGAGTCCAAAGTGGCAAGGATTTTCAAGTTTAGGAATTTTGGGACTCTTGACTTGGGAGTCCCAGGAAAAATGACATTTGGGTGTAGTCTTAATTGGCTTCCCAACTCCATGCCTTTTAATTTGTTTTGGACTACAAGAATTCCTAATTCTTGTTCTTGTGATTGATCCATTAATGCTCTTGCCACATTCTATAACTCCACATGTCTAACAATACTTGTTTTGATGTGGAAAGGCACAAAAGGATAATCCATGACTACATGTCCTTCTTCCTCATAGAATGCATACTATACTTTTGAAAACACTATGATTACCTCTGAATTCACATATTCATGACCTTGTGTTTCAGTTGGGTACCTTGTTTGATCCAGCTTTGGATTCCCTTGATGTGAGTATGATTGTGATATTTCATCCAACACATTCACCTATGCCTCATCATATTCAATGATTATAAGTAATTATCCTAAGTATTTTCAAACACATCGATATTGGTGTTTTCTTCCACTTCTTAGTCTTCCACTGGTTCATAGTAATTTAGAGATGTCGATTGATACACAAACATGGGTTGTATACCTCATGTAACATCCCCTCTTTAGCTAGTCATTAACTTTGGACTTGAAATTCCCTACGATTGATTAGGTATTATAGAAGTCCATGCTCCATCTTTATTTCCACAACTCTAAACCATAGGTTGCAACTGAGAAGTATATTGCACCCACTCATTTGGATGAATAATTGACTACACGTCTTTTCGTGGAGATCGTCGTCTATAACTTTGCCTTCTGTGAAAGCCCCAAGTCCATATTTCACACCGTACCACTTCTTGTGATAGAAACATGTGCCTTGCAGTTTTTTCTTTTATTTTTTTAATTCATCTATCCAACATCAAATTTTGATATGGGGTTTCTATAAGCCCTACATACTTTTTTCCATTTTTGAAATTGTCTTTTGTTCATCTTTTAATAACTTGACGATCTACTTTTAAATCCAATTGTTGTTATAATTAAACTTTAGATTACCATCCAATTCATCTTGTTTCACAATCCTTCATCTTCAAAGTTTGTAGATCACTCTAGAGTTTTTATGACATCAACCATTTAAACTTCTAATACTTATAACATACCCTTTTAGATTATAAAAATAAATAAAACCACTCATCTGAACCCTCTCATTTATAGTACGACAACATAATTTTTAGAAAAACATGTTCGTTATTATAATAAAAACAAAAAAAAAATTCCCTATAAGATGGTTGCCAAATGGTATAAATGAATTTAATTCCTACAAAATTATTCCACATTATTGTAATAAATGATTTGCATTTCACATGCATTCATTATTTTTGCCTTGGTTTTCAACACATTTAACTTTGCCATTCATTAAAACACCATGTTCATGGTTATTTCATATAACCAAAATCTGCACTTCAAAATACATTGTAAAAAACTTCAAAGACAATAATTCATTTCATCATGTTTTGATATTACAATAGATTCACACAACAATCTTAACATAAACTCATTACAAAAGTTTGTACTTTTCTATTTTATTGAAAACTCCATCAGAATTGTAGCATAATTCCATGTTTTATTAAAATAAAATCCAAAAACAACAAAATAAATCTATACTATATCAAAACAAAATATGTGATTTTTTATTACAAAAGTACCTATAGCTCCTCTTCCTTTTCCCAAAATTGTGTTTAAAAATTCTTCCTTTTCCCCCTAGAACTCTCCCCTTTGGGTAGTCCAAAGTCACATCACCATGATCCAAAAAAAATCAAGAATTCCAAATTCAAACTAATAATGTTCCATGATTAGTCCTTGTCCAAATGCCTTGTTCATTCAAAACATGTACTCATCCTACCCCCTTAATAGTTGTGACTATTCAAAATGGGATGTTGTGTAACTAATAACACAAATCAACTACGGTGTGGTGGTGACACCATTCAATATTGAACAAGGTCGTACCAATGATCAACTAGCAAGTTGCAAATGAAATCCATCAAGTACAAATCGATAGTTGAATATGGGAAGAAAACATATTCATGATCATACAAATATGTTGGCAAGATGCACAAGATTGTTGTGGGTAGATTAACTTGCCATAATTATGCAAAATTGGAGGCACAATGTGAACCTGGCTTTGGCTTATGAAATATTTTAAAACAAATTACTAACTTATGGAGGATGCAACTTGTGGAGGGTGTAGGGACCATTATAACTAGATCATGTCAGACCATGGTTGAGCTTACCATATCAAACCGCATAGTTATGAGCATGTGGCCACACTTGAGAGGAACCCAAGAATCTTTTAAGCATCATATACATTAGGGACGTTGCACTAGGATACTAAATTCAATTTCTTGTCCACATTGTGCAAGACATTAATTATGTTTATTAATTTAGCACTTGGGGAGGCAAAAGGAGTGTACAACCTATTGGAAGGTTGTCATGATTTGAAGGGGTGACAAAGAATGTTCATGGGAAGCATATAGTCATCAAATAGATGAAGTTTGGTTAATAAACCTTACCAAAAATAGGTCAAGATGCAAATATGTTTTGAAAGGGCAATTGTTCAAGGGCATTGAGGTATTTTTAATAGGTGATAGTGGCTTTGATGGGTGGAAGTGCCTTGGTGACATTAATCAACTAAAATGATTCCTTGGAAGCAATCAATGAACCTTAAATTACATGTATGCGTTCTTGTGTTGGGTCTATTCTGACGCACTCCCAACTCCTTAAAGGACTCAAATGTGAGCCCAAGTAAAAACAGCGGAAGAAGGAGGAATCGGAGCACGCTCCTTAGTTCACAACACTTTGAGGGGTAGAGTGGCGTGTTGGAGCTCCGGGATGGGACTAGGAAGAGTTGACAAGCTTCACTCACTCACGTGGGCCTACACACAACCCACACAAAGTGGTTAGTGCATAGTTGGAACACACTTAGTGTTGGGACCAGCCATGGGTAACACGGACACAAAAGACTCACCACGGCCCGGACTTGGGGGAAGCCACCACCTTTCCCCTTATAGTATATTCTACACCTCTCTACGGAGGCTACATCCAAATGGCTCTTTTTCCCCGGGACTCCCGAGTTGGAGTCCCGAAACTGTCCAAGTTGGAGTCCTTGGATTTTGGGAGCTCATATCTCCCGACTACAGAGTCCAATCAAGACGAGGTCTAAAGCAAAGTTGTAGCTCTACTCGAAAGCTTTTCAACACCATGTTGCAATCTAGAATCGGACATCGGGAAGAGGTCGATTCCCAACTTTTAGTGGTCGGGAGTCAAACTGGCAATTTGACTCCCGGCCCTTCTTTTGGCCATAACTTACGTTTTAGATGTCCAAATGAGCAATGCGAGCCCACTTTAGACATCTATGTTCCAAGATCTTTCCAATGATATAAAGAACGCCATAATTCATTGAGTTTTGACCCCTCAAATTTCTCTCTAAAGTTTCGGGAGTCCACCGGGACTCCATCTCCCCAAGTGGGAGTTGCCTTGGGAGTGTGAGTGTTCACTCCCTCACACTCCCTCACACTTTCTTACACTCCCGAGAGTATGTGATGTGACTCCCCGGCTTACTCTTGGCCTGCACCCTTGCAATGCCTTTGCCTTGACTCCCGGGCTTCCTTCTTCTTGGCCCGCACCCTTGCAATGCCTTTGCCTTGACTCCCAGGCTTCCTTCCTCTTGGCTCACACCCTTGCAATGCCTTTGCCTTGACTCCCGGGCTTCCTTCCTCTTGGCCCGCAACCTTGCAACCCCTTAACCTTGGTCGCGAGCCCAAAGCTAGGGTTGCGACATATTCAAGGTGGGTCATTGGATAATTAGTAACACAAATCAAGTGTAGTGTGATGGTGATGCCATGCATTGAACAGGGTTGCACCAATGATCAACTAGCATGTTTTGAATATACAGAAATCCATTTGTATAAATTGTTTGTTGAGTATGGAAAGAAAACACATTCATAGATATAAATACATAAGCAAGATGCTCAAGATTGTTGTGGGTAGATTCTCTTGTAATCATTAATTGTAAGTTGGGGGCATGAAATGAACCTAGCTTGAACTTATGAAATATTAATACATGGATGTCTAACTTATGGAAAAAGGTGGGTTATAACTAATTAGATGAACAAAACAATGTACAACCTATATTCACCGATTCGTCCAAGGTGCAGAAAGAGGTTATGGTATATATCAAACCTCCTTTAATTTTATTGGCATCCAAAATGCATGTGTTCATTGCTATTATAATTGATGACAAAGGAGTAGTGCAAGAGATTTAATAATAAATACACATTTTGGTTAAGTTAGATCATATGTAACATGGATGGATTGCACAATAATAAAAAATGGGTTTGGCACAAGTCCAAATGGCAAAGGTGCAATCATGATATATGAATCAAGGTGAATGAAGTTGTCATGCACTTAGGTGACATCTAAGAGATTCGAGGGGTTTTCTTGATGACTTGTGTTTTGCTTTTGAGTTGCCATATGTGTCCAGTGGACTCAATTCAAGCCAAGCCCACCCGAGCCATGGAAAATCCACGACCATGCAAATGCCTTCCAACCAAACATGGCACAATCTAGTACATTGAAAACCAAGTCTAGTGGAGTGCTTGCAAGTTGCATTCCACCTAGATATTGGTGGAGGGATACATGGATGTGGAACCAAATGTACATCATGCGATGTAGGATGAAATTATATGGGAGTAGCCATGTAACATTCTTCAATAAAATTGAAGAATGACATTGCTTTCATGGGAGTGTTTGAGTAAACAAGTGACCTAGTTGAACAACATTGGGCAGTAACAGAATGCCTCTTTACATTGGCTAGTTGGCCTTTTACAAGGTAAATTTTGTCTTGGTTGCATGTTTGATACATGTATATGATTTAATTTGGCCATTAGAATACAACAAAGGGTGTGGTTGGACCATATGGTCAACTATTGTTATGAGTGATTATAATGCAAATGGACATGCTACCATATTTGACAAGCATGTTTGGAGATTGTATCATGTATATTTGGTAAATTTTGTGGGAAATTTTGATCAAGGATGCAAGTGCATGTTGGAAAAATAACAAGTGAATGGTACAAAATTGCACATGGAGGCCCATAAAGCTAGGCATTTACATTGGGAAACGCAAGGCGTATATAAGCTCAAGACATCAGGCTTTGGGAATGTGATGAAGCTCAAGAAAGTGTTGCAAGGTAAGACAAATAACATTGCCCATGTACAATTTTCCTAGGTGCTTGCCCCTTGAAGTAGTCCACAATTGTGAAACACTTTTGATCTTGGGGGCAACACCCACATAATAGGCGAAGATAGAAGATTATTCATGTGGCGCAAGCACAAAAAAAGATGTACATATTTTGTACATCACACATTACAAATTTAAAGTATTGTCCAGTTAATTCAACCCTTGATGAGACATTGTTAAGGTCAACCATCACATATTACAATAAGGGGTTTGATATCAACATCTTTGTGCAATTTACCACATGCATGACAAGGTGATCCCCATGATTCATCAGACGATGAGTGGATGGTTCACCTTAATGGACCACCATTCATGCCCATTGAAAATATAACGAATCAATGTCAAATGGATGCAAAGGTGGACATGGTGTTGATGAGGGATGTTTTTGTTATTGTTGACCAAGTTGTTAAACAAGCCCATAACACTCAAACGGATGAACTGAGGGTGGTGGGCCAAGAGCCTGAACCGATGGTACTAGTTGGTCATGAACAATGCATTGGCCATGTGGGAGGAGCTTCACCTATGAGTGGATATCTTCCAAGCTTTAACAACACATACGACATGGTGGATGTAGATAATGTCATGAGAGTAGATGTTGCAAGAGCTAATGAAAAGGAGGCCATAGTGGGCATGCCATAATTGGGGGACAAGCTTGAGGGATGGAGCCAAGAGCATATGGCCTTTGAGGAGGCCTCAAGAGTACCATTGTTTAAAAGGTCAACATTGTCAATCCTCGCATCAACACTCCTCATTATGAATTGTTGTCACACTCGTGGAACATCTAACATTTTCATCTTTGAAATGTTGGGACTACTCAAGAAAAGCATCTTACCCAACCCAAATACACTACCTTTTTTGGAACACGAGGCACTTAGAATCATGAATAATACACAAAACTACTTGGCCCTCAATTTGATGAAATGGGTTTGTTCACCAATTGCCCTTACAATTCCAACCAATAGGAGTAGCTAGACATGATGATAAAGTAACTTGCCAATTTCAACCCAACAAAATACAAGTCCAAAATACATTCCATTTGTTCTTGGTGCAAGTCATGATATGAATGGTCATGTATGTTCATGGTTTTTATATAGACATGCATCTCTTGGGCAATGTCATAAGTGACACAATAATGTCATTACTTGTTGTGCATGCTATAACATTGTCCCGCAAGAAGGTTGCATACATAAGGATTTGACAACTTAATATGAATAAGAGCAAGGCATCATGGAATTGCCTAGAACAAAAACACATAGTGTAAAGAACTAAATCCACTTAGGCAACAAAGGGGTCTTGCATTACTCACTTCCATTTTGGCTTTTGGGAACATTGCCCACCTCAAAAATTATGGCATTTATTCCACTCAAGTGAATAACCAATGGGCAACTTCCACCAATAATCCACAAAACATTATAGGTAGTGCATGTTTAATGGAGATGGTAGTGGAAACTTTGAAGTCATGGTTTCCTTTCCACTTGGATAGGTTTGAGTGGATCTATGTAGTGGTTTAGGGATGGGTTCTATAGTAGTGAATTGTTGCCCATAAAGAGGTGAGCTTGTTGTTGGACACGTGCAATCCTTGTCCGAACTTGATGGTAGTTAACAAGACTTGTTATCTACTTATATTATATATGAATGGTTTATTATGTGTTGCACAACATGTATGGCCTGAAAAGAGATGGAAACCACTCATTCTTGTAGTGTGGTATGGAAATAAGTTAGTGAACCCTCAACCAAACTCACTTTAATTCTTGAAATTATGTTTTTCAAAGTTTGACATTTGAAAGCTTTGTTTATATGAGGAAATGACAAGTATGATGTGACATGAAATAAACATCCACTAAACCGAAACAAGGAGCTTATACTAAAAGATATGAATAAGGTGTTATTTGACATTAGCCTTGGATTTCAAAAATTAACTCCGAATAATACCTTGTTGATAGATGGCTGCACTTACAAGTGTGTTATCAATGTGCCATATTCATATATCCTACCCCATCCATTTGATTTAAAAGTAGGGGATAAATATTTGATGGGCAGTTTGTGGCCGTACTTACTTGGTTTGTTGGAGGTTCCAAATATTTTAAAGTACGTTGGTTGTAATCCACATGGGTAGCAACGAATTCCAAGAAACGACCCACATTGGCTTGCCATAAAAACTTTTGCATGGTCTTCTGATATTGCTTAATTGAATCCTAAAACCCAAGTATTTTTTACTTTCATGCATTTATACTTTTTAAAAAATTTATTGTTAGACTTGGAAGAAATATATATACACATATATTGTTATGTTCAAGACCATTTTATTTATGATCATGTGTGTATGATCTATAGAGTTCCAAGGTTAAAGGCATTTCAAAGGCATCATGAGCACCAATTTTGGCAAAGAAAAAAATGATAATCAAAATTATGTAGGTTATCAGCTGGCTTTAAGGTCAGCAACAAAGGAGGTAGCGAAGAAACTAATTATAAAACCTCACCCAAATGTAAGCCATGACTTACATTTAACTTTATTTGAATTTGAAGTTGACAATTAATTCATTTTGATTGTAGGTTTATGATATATTCGGTGTATGCATTTGTTTGTAGTTCCAAAAAAATCAATGTGTTGTCCTCATGATTTTTCATGGGAGCAAAAATTGTGCGATCGACAATTTTGTCAAATTTGGAGGTGAGATGCAATGCATCGTAATTGTGCCATGCTAGAAGAATGTATTTTTGTTTCAATTACATTTTATTTCTTAGCTAGTGCTCATTTGCCATGATCCTCCACTTTGCAGAGTAGATAGAGTAGTTGGGTATATCATTTTGTGGCCTTGGAAACTCACCACAAAATTTTATTAAACATTATTACAATTTGCATTTTCCAACTTTCTGGGCATATTAATATATTCCAAGTTGTTAAATTTTGTATGCAATATATGTGGTGCATTTTTAGATGTTGCATTTGGGTCCATGTATAGATCTAGATGTTTTTTCAAAGTAGACATTACATGTGATTACAACCATGTATATCTAGTAAATATATAGGAACTAAAATTAGGTTTTAAAATCAAAATATTATTAATAATCAATTAATCAAAATAGGCAAACAATATATAAACATTTGGCATGGGCCACATATAAATATTAGTCACATTAATCACACTATTAGTCAAAACATACATGACATTAGGCTAGCATTTTAGCTGACGTATTAAACAATTCAATCATAATAGATTACCATTTGTCATCCATGTCATTTAAACTACTAGACATTTTAGTCACAAAAGACATGCCACTTAGCAACCATTTCAATGACATACACCATTTTTTTTCACCTTAAACATGACATCTGTCACACATTTCAACTATGAATTGGGTCATCTTTGTCACAATGGACAACTACATGTCAGTTAATACTATAGTCACATTAGTCAACTTGGACAAGCCATGACTAATTTAAGTAGGTACTTAGTCATTAGGTGTCAATCACATTTGTGGCTAAAATCACTAGTTTGTTTTGATTGTAACCAAATTTGTCTAGTGTTTGATATGATTGAAAATTCAATCATAAAAATCAGCATTAAAACCTAGATATGTAGTAGTGAATGTTTGCAATCAAATTATATAAATATACAAAATTCCAAAAGTTAAAACCTAGTGCGTTATTTACCTTCATAATTTTTTTCAAACATTCCAATAATTTGGAATAGCTTAAATGGTCCTTTGTTGGCGGATTGCAAATTGTCAAGTGATTAACATCTTCCACTTTGTAATAGTTATTGTTCAACAATTGAATAGTTGAAGCCATTAGCACTAAAATTCCCTATACATGTGCGAAAGTTATTTTAGTTGGAACTCCTTGATGTGATTGGATTTATCATAATGTACAAGTCAAAATGTAATGTAGTAACCAAATGATGATTGGAACAATAACTTAAAATTTATGTTTAAATTATATAAATCAAATAAATTTATAACACAACCTCGTTGAACCATTTTACAAATGAATTTAAAAGAAAACTACTAAGGTGTTTCTTTCATTTGGCATTCTATTCACAATGAATTTGTAACTTCTATTAATAATACATATTATAATGGATTTGTGCACAAAGAAGGGAAAACTTAAAACCAATTTCACAACTAATGTTAATAGTTTCAAAAGTTAAATTGACACATGTTTCTATTACATATAAAGTGTTTGACTATAAAACCTAATTGGATACTCAATATGTTTAGATGAAAATCTTACCCATTTATTGTCAATAGGTAATATTTCAACAAATGCATAGATTTTGATGTTTTCATAAATACGTTTGCTAAAGTCTATTGAAAGTTGCTCCATATTTAGGTCAAAAGATTCCATATTTTTCAAAAGACGTAATTGAGTTGTATCTTTGGCGATTTGTTGACATTACCATTCAAAATATTTTGATAGATCTTAGGTACCACCAGCATGTGGTACACTATAAAACACCACATGCTTTAAGATTTTTCAAAAAATTCACACAACAATTTTGTACTTCAACATCCAACTTATTCATTTGCTTTTGATACACATGTTTGTGCATTTCAACCTCCAAGCTTTTGAGGACAAGACTTCTTAAACTATAAGCAACCATTACCACTGGTTTGTCCCAAAGAGTTTAATACCTACAACATATTTCAAAATGCATAAAAAATGCATCAACAACAATTTTTAATGATAATGTACATGTACAAATAGTCATATATTGTATTTGGTGCAATTTGTCAAATAACAAAACAAGTTAAACCATAAGTCCATAACATATAAATTTGCAAGTTTTTTTTTTCATTTAAAAAAAAATCTACCTATAAAATGTTCTAATCACATGTGGGTAAATAAGTTATTATGCACAAGGATTGAAGCATTTACTTCCAAGTGTTTATGTGTTATATTGAAATTTTAATTCAAACAATAGAATGTAGGAAATTGGAAATAAGATATATTTGTTTTGAAATTAAATATAGGTACAAAGTGGATTCAAATTCAATAAATCATATAGGTAATTGAATTTAGTTCCATTGTGAAAGATGAAACTTTGAAAAGCTCCCATCACAAATTGTCACTACAACCAAATTATATTCCCAAGGCTTGATAATGTGAACACAAACTTTGTTAATAATTCATTTTCAACATGAGAATTAACATAAAAGCCTTACTTCATGTAGTAGTGAAAGTGTTCAAGATTTGGTGTGTACCACAATAATGCCCCACATGAACAATTTATTCAAAGATGTTATAATGCAATCAATTATATTTAATTGAAATACACAATGAAAAAAAAAGATGGCCACAAATAAGGATATTGTTAGACCTTGAATCTATAACCCTTTGAATGAGGTTTTGGCCAATTTTTGTCATATCATTGTGAACACTTGCCACAACATTATAATCATATGACAATGACAAAATTATGACATTGTCATTCAAGCCCTTTGGGATCCACATTTGTGGCTGTCATATGCATTTTTCTTTATGGTTGATGGGGCGTGTTGTCCATGTTTCCTTCCATTCATTGTAAATCCCCTAGGCAATCCCATGGAATAAAATTATGGTCAAATTTGGGTTCTTTGAAATGCAATTAAGATTTAAATCATGCACCAAGTATATTTGCAAAAGAAAAAGAAAAAGAAATGTCAACAATATTCAAAATAAGTCTTGAAAATAATTTGAGTACATAAAATCAAAGAAATGCAAGATTCATGAAATATACAATCACAATATTTGACAAAATAGATATAGTTAATTGAAAATGTAAAGTAGAACAAGACAATAATCAATGAATTAAACAATACCATATTCATCTTGCAATCTCATTTAAATCAAAATTTTGATTCGATTTCAATATTTGCAACTTTTTGAGGTTTGTTAATTTTCTTTCAAAAAGTCAAGTGAGTCACAAAAGAAGATCATTTACATGCAAAGTAAGTTTCAAGATATAATTCAATAATTGATAATCATCACATTATGGTATGATG
>Ga0116227_10006711_pt1 | contig 23103 bp, 16 predicted proteins | sample S1TSphgellanicum_FD_89693 | JGI IMG/M metagenome (GOLD analysis project Ga0116227, IMG submission 89693) | Host-associated microbial communities from peat moss isolated from Minnesota, USA - S1T2_Fb - Sphagnum magellanicum MG | ecosystem: Host-associated > Plants > Peat moss > Unclassified...
AATGCTAAAATAAAAGCTTTCCGTGCTACCTCAAGAGGCGTTAGGGATACAACTTTCTTTCTGTTCAGACTGCAAAATATCTATGCCTAAATAAATCAAGCCCACAACTTTTCAGACTGATCCATAAAAGAAGCGTTGTGATCTGGATCGGGACATCTAAATAAAAAAGCCCTTCATTTCTGAAGGGCTTTTTTGTTGGAGCGAAAGACGAGATTCGAACTCGCGACCCCGACCTTGGCAAGGTCGTGCTCTACCAACTGAGCTACTTTCGCGTTGGGGTTGCAAATATAGACAGAAAACTAAATTCTGCAAAAGAAAAATAAAAAAGTTTGAAAGGATTTGAATGAAGTAGTTGTAACCTTTTTATAACGAAGTAATTAGGGGTGTAAACTTTTTTTCTCATTGATTTATCTACATAAACTGGCGGTTGTAGCTATTTTAATGGGCTTTCTGGATCTATAAGGCTAAATTGGTATTTTAAGAAGCTTGTTATTGAACACCAGGCATGCAAATACAAACAGATCGATTATTATTAAGGGAATATATTAACACGGACTGGGAAGCTGTTCATGAATACGCCCGGCAGGAAGATATTTTGATTTACGAAGCCTGGGGACCAAACCATGTGGATGATACCTTAGCGTTTATTGAGCTGGTGATAGATGACCAGATGAGGCAACCCAGAACCCGGTTCGATCTCGCCATCATTTTAAAAAATGAAAACAAACTGATTGGCGGTTGCCGGTTTGCATTTACAGATAGCAGCCAAACCAGGGGCACGGTAGGGTACATTATAAACCCCAACTATTGGCAAAAAGGTTATGCCTCAGAAGCGACAAATGCGCTGATTGATCATTTCTCGGCTTTGTATAACCTTAAACTTATCGAAGCTACCTGCGATGTACTCAATATCGCTTCCCAAAAGGTATTAGAGGCATGCGGGTTTAAATTAAAGGCTACGATAGAAAAAGATTTGGAGATGAAGGGGAGATACAGAGATACTTATGTGTATGAAAAACTGATCTGATCGCCGGATATAAGATCTTACATTTTCTTATTCTTAACGGCGAACAGCCTCGATTTCAGCATCAATCATAATCACTTACATTTTTTAATAAAATATTGTTAATGCTAATATTTTTAGCATTAACTTTGCCTTGTTATGAATGAGTTTTATGTCGATGTTGTAATTAACCGGGTAATGACCCGTGTGCAGGTAGATGAGATACCCGAGGAGTTACTCGATATCCCAACTATCCCGCAATTCAACATAGATTTTTATAATGGAAAAACATTTACCACGCTCACGCTGCAGCTGGAGTGGGGGCAGTGGTATGATCGTAATTCGAGGTTGCCCGGTGATGAGCCTCATTTAAGATACTTTGAGCCGGATACAGAGTCGTGGAACCCGAATTATCAAAGTCCGCTGAGTAGTGAAGATATTCAGGAAATTGGCAGAGGTATCGCCCGCCACATGGTAGTAAAATTGACATCGCGTGTTGGCTTGTTCGTACCTGTTTTTCCAGACCCCAGTTCTAATTGATTGTTAACCTTAAGCTATAGCCGCTATGCCAGAGACCAAAAAGGATATCATCAATGAGCTACAAAAAAACATCCTAGCCTGGCAGGGTTTTAAAAGCCCTGTTACCGGGGCTAATGAGCTTGTTGGGCTGGGGCCGGTAGAGGCCGCTTTCCCTAACGGGATATTCCCTACAGGTGCTATACATGAGTTTTTAAATGAGAAGCCAGAACATGCAGCGGCTTCGGGTGGCTTTATTACAGGCTTATTGGCTCCACTGATGCAACAAGGGCGGCCTTGTTTGTGGGTTGGCGTATCCCGCACAATCTTTCCACCTTCGTTAAAGGTTTTTGGGGTAGAGCCACACCGTATTATATTTATTGATCTGAAAAGAGAAAAGGATGTGCTTTGGGCTACAGAAGAAGCCCTTAAATGCGAAGGGCTTGCTGCCGTAATTGCCGAAGTAAAAGAGATTAACCTAACAGCATCCCGGCGGTTACAACTGGCGGTTGAGAAAAGCCGGGTGACAGGGTTCATTTTGCGTAATGATATTAAAAAGCTGAGTGTTACCGCTTGTATTGCCCGTTGGAAGATTACACCCTTGCCGAGTGAATTAGAAAAAGGGATGCCCGGCGTGGGTTTTCCGCGTTGGGATGTAGAGTTGCTGAAAGTGCGCAATGGTAACCCCGGTAAATGGAAAATGGAATGGTCGGCCGGCAAGTTTACTTCGATAATTGAACCAGCTGCCGAAAAAGTTTTATCACATCAAAGGCGAAAGGCGGGATGATATGCACAAACGTTTTATTACCCTATGGTTTCACCACTTAATAACAGACTGGCAAATTATCCGCAAGCCTGCACTTAAAGAAATACCCTTTGTTTTCGCCGCGCCAGATCATGGGCGAATGATGATCACATCAACCCATACCGAAGCCGAAGCGCAAGGTATAACTGTAGGTATGCGCGTTGCTGATGCTAAAGCCATTGTGTATGATCTGGAAGTATTTGATGATAAGCCAGGTCGGAATTTAAAACTACTTAAAGGGCTAGGCGAATGGTGTATTCGTTATACGCCTATTATTGCCATTGATGCGCCAGATGGACTGATCTTAGACATTAGTGGCTGCGCGCATCTTTGGGGTGGCGAAGAGGCCTACCTTAAAGAGATTGTTACCCGTTTACAAAGTAAAGGCTATGCAGTACAGGCCGCCATGGCCGATACCATTGGCGCAGCATGGGCAATTTCGCGCTTTGGAAAAACCTCGCCATTTGTACCCAATGGAGAACAAGCCACAGCGCTCTTAGCACTGCCACCCATTGCTTTACGGTTAGAACCTGCCATCCTGAGCAGATTACACAAACTCGGTTTATACCAGATCAGTAGCTTTATGGGCATGCCACGTTCTGTTTTACGCAGGCGATTTGGAGAGGGATTATTACTAAGATTGGCACAGGCACTCGGTAAGGAAGATGAGCCAATTAAGCCGTTACAGCCGATCCAGCCTTATGAAGAACGATTACCCTGTTTGGAGCCCATCCGCACAGCAACTGCTATTGAAATTGCGATTAACCGCCTCCTCGAGAATATTTGTAAGCGATTGCAGCAAGAAGGTAAGGGCGTACGGATGGCGGTATTAAAATGTTACCGGATTGATGGAAAGATACTGCAGGTAGATATTGGTACTAACCGGGCTACGCATAGCATCCCGCATTTATTTAAATTGTTCGAACTCAAAATTGCTTCTATCGAACCTGCTTTAGGCATAGAGCTGTTTATACTAACGGCATCAAAAGTAGAAGATGTACCGCTTTTGCAGGAGGCTTTATGGGCGGGTAAACCGGGATTGGATGATCTGGCAGTGGTAGAACTATTGGATCGTATTGCCGGTAAGGTAGGTGCAGATAAAATCCATCGCTATTTGCCTGATGAGCATTATTGGCCAGAGCGGTCTATTAAGTTAGCTCAGTCTATCTTAGAAAAACCGGCCATCACATGGCGTACAGATCGCCCAAGGCCAACTCAGCTTTTAGCCCGGCCAGAACGTATTGAAGTAACTGCGCCGATACCCGATTATCCGCCTATGTTATTTATTTACCAGAGCACACGCCATCCTATTAAGAAAGCCGATGGCCCTGAGCGCATTGAACGCGAGTGGTGGCTGGAGGCGGGCGAGCACCGGGATTATTATGTGGTAGAAGATGAATTGGGGCAACGTTATTGGCTGTTCAGGTCGGGGCATTATACTGGCGATCAATCTAATCAATGGTTTATTCATGGATTTTTTGCGTGATAAGTTATGAGTTATACCGAACTGCAAGTAACCAGTAATTTTACCTTTTTAAGGGGCGCTTCGCATCCCGATGAATTGGTGGGGCAAGCTGCAGCCTATGGCCATACCGCTATTGCCATAACAGATCGCAATAGTCTGGCCGGCATTGTACGTGCACACGTAGCAGCTAAGGCTAAAGGCATCCGCCTAATTCCCGCCTGTAGGCTAGATCTGCTGGATGGGCCAAGCTTGCTTGCTTACCCAACTGATCAAACAGCTTACAGTCGACTTTGTGCGCTGTTAACTGTAGGCAACCTCCGCGCCGAAAAAGGCGACTGTAAGCTCTACAAAACAGATGTTTATGCTCACGCCGAGGGTATCAAATTTATTGTAATACCGCCAGCGGAACTTGATGGTACGTTTAATTTCGAATCGTCTTTTAATGATGCATTGAAAGAATATCGCAAGGCTTTGGGCAAAGCGCTTTATCTAGCCGCAACCCGATCTTACAGTGGTGATGATAGTAAGAAACTCTTTCGCTTGTCGCAGCTATCAGAGCAACTTGATATCCCCATGGTTGCTACCAATGATGTACATTACCATGAACCCGCTCGCCGCGAATTGCAGGATGTGCTGACCTGTATCCGCGAAAAATGTACCATCCACAACGCAGGGTTTAGGCTGCACGAAAATGCTGAGCGCTATCTGAAACCCACCGAAGAAATGCACCGTTTGTTTAGGTTGTATCCCGATGCCATTAAACATACGCAGGAAATTGCCGATGCCTGCCAATTTTCGCTCAGCGACCTTAAATATGTATATCCGGAAGAAATTACCAGCGAAGGCCGCACCCCGCAGGAGGAATTAACTTACCTAACCTGGCAAGGGGCAAAGGAATTATTTAAAGACGGGGTTACCGAAAAGATAGCTGCCCAGATTGAGGAAGAGCTGGCCTTTATGGAAAAGAAAAACTATGCTTCTTACTTTCTGACAGTTTACGACTATGTGCGTTTTGCCCGCAGTAAAAACATTTTATGCCAGGGCAGGGGATCGGCAGCTAACTCGGTGGTTTGCTATTGTTTGGGTATTACCTCGGTCGATCCTACCAAGATCAAATTGCTTTTTGCCCGCTTTATGTCTGATGCCCGCGATGAACCACCTGATATTGATGTTGATTTTGAGCATGAGCGCCGCGAAGAAGTGATCCAGTATATTTACGAAAAGTATGGCCGCGACCGTGCCGCCATTGTGGCAACTGTAACCCAGGAACGGCAAAAAGGAGCAATCCGCGATGTAGGTAAGGCGATGGGCTTATCCGTAGATGCTATTGGGCGTCTCTCATCATCTGTATGGGAATTTACCGATGAATGGCTGGAGGGCGGCCACGTAGCTGAGCAGGGTTTTAGCCCCGATGATCCGCATTTGCGGAAGGTGTTGCAACTAACAGGGGAGTTAATGGGCTTTCCGCGTCAGTTAGGGCAGCATACCGGGGGCTTTGTAATAACACAGGGCAAGCTAGCCGATCTATGCCCCATCATGAATGCCCGTATGGAAGACCGTACCTGCATTGAGTGGAATAAGGATGATATTGAAGCGCTTGGCTTTTTAAAAGTGGATGTACTAGGGCTGGGGATGCTTACCTGTATCCGTAAAGCCTTTGATCTGGCAAAGAAACACTATGGGCTTGATTTGACACTAGCTACCGTACCGCAAGATGATCCGAAGGTTTACGATATGATAAGCCACGCGGATACCATCGGCGTTTTCCAGATTGAGAGCCGGGCGCAAATGTCGATGCTACCGCGACTAAAACCTCAAAAATTTTATGATCTGGTAATTGAGGTGGCCATTGTGCGGCCAGGACCAATACAGGGAGATATGGTACATCCTTACCTACGCCGGCGCAAAGAAGAGGAACTACCAGAATACCCTAAGAAAGAATTAAAAAAAATTTTAGAAAGAACATTGGGGGTTCCATTATTTCAGGAGCAAGCTATGGAGATTGCTATTGTGGCAGCAGATTTTACACCGGCAGAAGCAGACGAGTTGCGGCGCAGTATGGCTACCTTTAAAGCCAAGGGCATGGTTAGCAGCTTTAAAAATAAACTGGTTGATGGGATGACAGCCAAAGGTTATGAAAAAGAATTTGCCGAACGTGTTTTTAAACAGCTTGAAGGCTTTGGTAGCTATGGTTTTCCCGAAAGCCATGCCGCCAGCTTTGCCTTGTTGGTTTATGTTTCTTGCTGGATAAAATGCTATCATCCCGATGTATTTGTTACAGCGATACTCAACAGTTTACCCATGGGCTTTTATCAGCCCGCACAATTGGTACGGGATGCCCGCGAGCATGGCGTAGAGGTGCGCGAGGTTGATATTAATTATTCTACCTGGGATCATTTGATTGAGGAGAAAGCCTTGAGTAATCATCACGCGGTACGCTTGGGTTTTAGACAGGTAGATGGTTTACGGGAGGATGATATGCAGGCTTTAATAACAGCACGTGAGCAAGGTAATTATACAAGTATAGCTGCTTTAATGGATGCAGGTGTACCCTTATCGGCCCTGGAAAAACTGGCCGATGCCGATGCATTCCGTTCGCTGGGGCTCGATCGCAGGCAGGCTTTGTGGGAGGTTTCTGCGCTTGCTGATAAACCCGTTGCCTTGTTTGAGGGGCAGCCTTCAGAAAGTGTTACGGAGCCACAAATAGAATTACCGCTGATGACAGCATCAGAACATGTGGTACAGGATTATGAGGCTACATCGCTATCCTTGAAAGATCACCCGGTTAAGTTTGTTCGTGATCAGCTCACAATGCTAAATATCCGGTCGACCAAAGATTTAGCGATGGTGCATGATGGCGATTTTGTAAAAGTTGCAGGCTTAATACTGGTGCGCCAAAGGCCGGGGACTGCCAAGGGTATTTGTTTTATCACTGTGGAAGATGAGTTTGGCATTGCCAACCTGGTTGTTTTCGAAAAAACATTTAAGCAGTATCGTAAAGAAATATTACAGTCGAGATTGTTGATGGTAGAAGGTAAGTTGCAACGGGAAGGAGAGGTGGTACACGTTATTGTAAAGCGCTGTTTTGATTTAACTAAATTGCTGAAATCGCTCACCTCAATCGAGAAAGAAGATGCATCAGTACTTACACTTTTGCGTGCAGATAAAAAAACAAGCCCCTTTGGACTAGAAGAAAAGGAGAAAAAGGCGCTGGAAACGATACAAAAAGAAGTCTTTTCCAAGTCAAGAAATTTTAAATAGTCGGCTGCTAGGCCTTTTAAGGTGATTTTTTGCCATAAAAGCAGATTTATTATAGCCTAAACGTTAATAATTACCGCAATACTGGCAATTGTAGTTTAAAATGTTTACCTTTACATCTTATTAATAATACAATGCAACAAGGAACAGTAAAGTTTTTTAACGAAGAAAAAGGTTTTGGTTTTATTACACCAAGCAATGGTGGTAAAGAAATCTTTGTACACTCTTCAGGTTTGATCGATAACATTCGCGAGAATGATACGGTTCAATTTGACGTAGAAGAAGGTCGTAAAGGCCCTAACGCAGTAAAAGTAAAAGTAGCTTAGTTACTTAGAAATAATTGTTAGGCATTCTCCCTTCGGGAGGATGCTTTTTTTATATCATTATTTTCTTACTTCTTAAAACTTAAAAAAAAATTTAAAAAACATATGGGTAGATCAACAGAGACATTTAGTAAAAAGGAGAGAGAAAAGAAAAAATCCATAAAACAAAGGGATAAAAAAGAAAGAGCTGAAGACAGAAAAGCAAATTCTGATAAAGGCAAAAGCCTTAACGATATGATGGCTTATATCGACGAAAACGGAAATATCACGTCTACGCCACCCGATCCGACAAAAAAGAAAATTATTTTGTCTGAAAACATTCAGATTGCTGTTCCCAAACAAGCAGACATTGATCCGGCAGACTTAGTCAGAAACGGATCTGTAGCCTTTTTTAACGAATCAAAGGGTTATGGTTTTATCAGAGACTTACAAAGTCAGGAAAGCATTTTTGTGCATATCAACGCTTTAACCGAAGCTATAAGAGAAGGTGATAAAGTTACTTTTGAGACAGAACAAGGCCCTAAAGGTCTGAATGCTATCAAAGTAAAGCTTACTGTTAAGTAACAAAACGCAGATGTGGTTAAAGATCCGGAACAAGCAAAGCCCTAACTAACAGTTACTCCTTTTCGGGTTCCAGACCTTTAAACTCATTTACTAATACTCCATAAGGCGTTTTCATGCCTTCGGCCCACATAAGCGCGGCAGATTATATACCCACCCCTGGTATAATCATATTATGTTTCTTATAGAAGCTTGTTATCGATAGTAAATGAATTATTTTGTTGCTCATTTTTAGAATTGGGCCTGGGTTTATTTTGAGCAGAATTAAATTAAAATTAATTGTGCGCGGCAACCGTTTTTTTTGAATTTATATCACACCTTTGTGATAATTAAAACATAGCTAATCGTTATTTTGAGAAGGTCTGTTATTTTGCGAACTATTTTACTGCTGCTAAGCATCTACATGCTGGTGGTTAGTCCGCTTGTTACAGCTTTTAAACATGGTTCTGCTCATGTGCATGCTAAAAACTCCAGGCATCAGCATCATATTAGCCTGGCTTATGAGCATTCTAGCACTTTGAGTTTAATTGCCCATCATCAGTTTATAACCCCGCCGCAAAAGCTAACCATTGCAGATTTAGCTGTTATATTTTGCTGCGCCGGTTTTCTGATATTTATTATAACTAACCTTAAAGCGCTTATTACAAACCGGCCAGTACGGTATCCCATAATAGCGCCTCCAGATCATCTGTATCTCCAGAACAGAACATTACTCATTTGATTCGATAAACCATAAACACCTTTAATACCCCCGCGTCGAGTATTTAATTGTTTTATCAGATTTCCGGTTGCCAATAGCGCAATCCGGGAGGTTTATCCATCAAATTATCATGAATTTCGGAGAAGAGTTTAGCCTGCAGGTAAGGCTGGCTAATAAATCATATCATCAATATTTGTACAAGTTTTTGGGGCAAATGGATGTTCCATACCATTATCAGATCATCTTGCTGTTATCCCGCCTGGGCGGTAAGTTATCGCAGAAGGTTTTGTGCGAGCATTTGAGTATAGAGCGATCAAATATGGCAACCATTATTGATATGCTGGTAGAAAAAGGCTATGTAACCCGGGCTGTAAACTACAGAGACAGGCGCGGAAGGCTTATTGTGCTAACACCTAAGGCAAGTGAGGTTATAGAAAGCCTGGAAGCCAGTTTTCAGCATTTTGAAGCCAATGTTACGAACGAAATTAGCTGGCAGGAAATGTATAGTTGCCTGCGTGTTTTAAAGATAATCAATAACAATTTGCATCAACTTAGCCAACAGGCCGAAGGGGAGAAAGCAAGTCTTGTTTTGAGTGATTAGTTCGTTTTTTTTTAATTATGTTTTAGTGAAGGCTGCCCGGAAACGGGCAGCTTTTGCTATTTATAGCACTGCTCAGCTAGTTAATTGTAACCATTTGGTATCAATCGTGTACCAGGTGTATATACCAGCGGTAATCTGTTACTTTTGTAATTACCATACCTTACGGTGCAATGCCCAGAGGTTATTAATCACTATGAATAATTCTGCCTGGAGCCATATAATCGAACAATTTATGCTGCCGCTTAGCAACCCGGTACTTATTTTTTCGCTGATACTTTTTATTATCCTGCTCTCGCCTATATTGATGGGCAAAATCAGGATACCCGGTATTGTGGGGTTCATTATTGCTGGTATTGCAGTGGGGCCTTATGGATTTAATCTGCTCAGAAAAAACTCGGCTATTGAGTTGTTTTCTACGATAGGGTTGCTGTATATTATGTTTATCGCCGGCATTGAGCTGGATATCGCCGGGTTTAAAGCGAAGAAGCACAAGAGTTTGATTTTTGGTTTGCTCACTTTTTCTATTCCAATGCTTATTGGGTTCCCGGTTTGTTATTATTTGCTGGGATATTCTCTTATTACTTCAATTCTTACAGCAAGTATGTTTGCCACACATACGCTGGTTGCCTATCCAATTGCCAGTAAATATGGTGTGTCCAGAAACGAGGCCGTGGCTGTAACCGTAGGCGGAACAATTTTAACAGATACTGCGGTGCTAATTATGCTGGCAGTTATTACCGGTGCCAAAAGCGGCAGCCTTACTACTGAATTTTGGCTGCACCTGGGCATCTCGCTCACGCTGTTCACGCTCATTATGTTTTTAATCGTTCCGCGTATTGCCCGGTGGTTTTTTACGAGGCTGGAGAGCGAGAAAACATCTCACTATGTTTTTGTGCTGGCGGTTGTGTTTTTTTCTGCGTTTTTATCGCAACTGGCAGGGGTCGAACCTATCATCGGGGCTTTTATCGCAGGGTTGGTTTTAAATCGGTTGATCCCGCAGTCTTCCATCCTCATGAACCGGATTGAGTTTGTGGGTAACGCGATATTCATCCCTTTTTTTCTGATCAGTGTGGGGATGCTGGTTGATTTACGGGTACTATTTAGAGGGCCTGAAGCTATTATCGTAGCATTGAGCTTAACAGGAGTTGCTTTAGCAGGTAAGTGGCTGTCTGCTTTCACCACACAAAAGATATTTAAATACTCAACCACACAACGCAATTTGATATTTGGCCTAAGCAGTGCACATGCCGCTGCCACGCTGGCTATTATTTTGGTAGGTTATAAAGCCAAGATCATTGACGATAATATTTTAAACGGAACGATCATCCTTATTCTGATCACCTGCGTGGTTGCATCGCTTGTAACGGAAGGCGCCAGTAAGAAGATGATTTTATCGGGAACAGAGAATACTGTCGAGGCTTTGCATGAAGACGAGCAGGAGGGTATATTAGTTCCGATAGCCGATTTTAAGGATATGGAGCCTTTGCTCGATTTTGCCGTTTTGCTGAAAGATAAAACATCCGAAAAGCCCGTAACTATACTATCTGTAGTGGCAGATACCGTGGATGCAAAGGATAATATGCGGAAGGCAAGGAAACAGCTGCATGAATCTGGGAAATATGCTGCAGCCAACGGCACAGCTGTTGAAATGGTGGTTGCCCTTGATTACCATATTGTGAGCGGAATTATACGAACAGCAAAAGAGAAAATGACCAACCTGATTATTGCCGGCTGGCCCAAAAAGGTAAATTTTGTTGATCAGTTTATGGGAACTAATTCGCAAACACTGGTTAAAAATGCAGATGCTAATTTATTTGTCTGCCAGTTTAACGGCCCCCTAACCGTACATAAATCTATTCAGCTGGTTTGCCCGCCATTGCTGGGTTTAAACAATAACCTTTGGTTAGCCAAGGTGAGCCAATTGGCCTCTGAATTAAGTTTAAACGTTACCAGTTATTGTGCAGAAGCTACAGCAGAACAGATAAAGCAGTGTTTAGTAAATAGTAATTCGCGGCTAATAATTGATTTTCAATACGTGGCCGTTTGGGATGATTACCGGATGCTATCGCAACGTATTGATAACAAAGATTTATTGATCATGATTTTGGAGCGGAAATTATCTTCGGGGTACCTGAACTCCAAAAATGCTTTATACAACAGGCTGGAGTCTAACTTTGCTCAGAACAGTAAAATACTTATTTATCTGCAAACGCCAGGTATTGGAGAGGATGCGGACAAACCATCGGCTCAATCAGACGAGCGCTTTAAATGGTTGCGCTTAGGGAGATCTTAATACGAGTTTTAAAGGTAGTATTTACACTCATTATCATATTAACAATTAGCATGATGTTTTTTTACAATAAATTAATATCTTGCATTGTCGATGTATGGGTTTTAAAAATTTTAGTGATAGCGATTTAATTGATTCCTTAAAAACAGGGAACGAGGATGCTATTACCGAAATTTACAGGCGTTACTGGCGAAAACTACTAGCCATAGCGTTTAACCATACCAAAGATAAAGTTGCCGCCGAAGAGATTGTACAAGAAGTATTGATTAAGCTCTGGGATAAAAGAGAGCAACTTCAAATTAACTCTTTGCCTAATTACCTGGCTACTGCAACCAAATTTTCTGTGCTTACGGCTATTCACCGGCAGAAACGTCGGAGCGATATTGCGGCTTCTGCGTACGGAAAAACTTTGCATGATTTTGATGACGAAAAGATCTATGCGCGCTTTTTGCAGGAGTATATAAATGGTGTGGTGGAAAAGCTGCCCGAAAAATGTAAACTGGTATTTAAATACAGTCGCGAAGAGGGTAGAAGCATTTCCCAGATCTCGGACGAAATGAATATTGCCGAAAAGACGGCAGAAGCCCATTTAACCAAAGCATTAAAAGCTATTCGTGTGTCTTTACGCAATGTTGGTATGTTTTATTTAGTGTTTCTTCAAATTTTTATCCGATAAATCTCCAGGTCTCGATTTTTATTGGTTTATTCCTACTTGTTTATTTGTTTTTTGAGCTGATTATTGCTGTCGGTACTCGGTTTGTTTCTCCAGCTTTCGATTATCTTTTGCTTTTATAAGAATTTTCTTAAAATATTTTCATTTGCACTAAGGGTAATCATGGGGTTTATGTAACTGTTATATAAATACGCTTACTAAACTGCATGAACGACGGACAATTACTTGCTTTAATAGATAAATATCTGAGTGGAGAAGCTACAGATGCAGAAAAGGAGCAACTTGATCAATGGTATCAACAGAATGCCGAAGACGATGCAGTTTGGTACACTGGTTCAATTGGCGAGGATCGGCTTGTTGAAGAACGAATGCTATCTCATCTCCAAAATCACGTTAATTCATCAAAGCCAAAGATTTTTAAATTCAATACACGCTTTATACAAAAAGCAGCTGCCGTAGTAATCGGCGTTTCTTTAATAGCGGGTTATTTTGTTGTTAAACAAGTTAAGCATACTGCTGGTCAAGCAACCTTGTCGGCATCTGCGCCTGTAAAGTTTTCAGAAAACAAGTTTGTGATGCTGCCCGATAGTAGCACCGTGTTGTTACACAACGGTAGTTCTATTAATTATGCGGTGAAAGGAAAAGTACGCGAGCTTAAATTGGTAGGCGAAGCTTATTTTGATATCAAGCACCTGGCCAATCAACCCTTTGTTATTTATACGGGTAAAATAAAAACAACAGTGTTGGGCACCGCCTTCAATATTAAAGCTTATCCGGGCCAAAATGTAACAGTATCTGTGAGCCGCGGAAAGGTTAGTGTTGCCGATGAAGGTAACCATGCCGTCACTACACTATTGCCCAATCAACAAGCTGTTTACAATGCCACTACCGAGAAAGTGGATCAAACAAATGTAGAAGCCAGAGAAACAATTACCTGGGCAAAACAAGATATGCAATTTGATGGCATGCCCTATAGTCAACTTGCCGAGCGCTTAAGCCGGCGGTATGGCGTAGAGGTTAAATTTAAAAATCCGGAAATTGAAAAATGCTTGATCACCGGTCGTTTTACCGGTACGGAATCATTAACCCAGGTTTTAAATACGCTGTCTGATATTGTGGGATCAACCTATAGTATTGATGGTAAAACCGTTTTATTAGACGGTAAAGGCTGTAACTAAACTAACAAACTAATAAAATATTCACCCCTAATTAAACGCTGCATGAAAAACTATTACTCCCAATAACAAGCGATAATATGTAGGTGTGTGCCGGATGCATATGCCACAAAAAAAACTCCCCGGCCTTGGACAGCGATGAGGAGTTTCGATTAAAAAATTTATTGACTCATTTTTTAACTTATACAAATAATGCAAAAAGATACTGCTTTTGCAAAGGGGAAGTTCTATTCTCTTTTTAAAATATTTTCACGAATTAACTGGCTGTTTGTCATGAGATTAAGTGTTTGTTGTGGGGCCATATTAATATTTAGCTTTTCGTTGTTCGCATCTGCCCGAACTAATGGCCAAAGCCTGAATGGCACAAAGGTGCAATTACATGTGCACCAGGAATCTTTAAAGTCTGCGCTTCAGAAATTACAGGATCAATCTGGGTTTAGTATATTTTATTTGTCTGCTAAAGTTAGTGGATATACTAATATCTCTATCGATGCAAAACCCCGTACTGTTGCCGAAGCATTACAATCGTTGTTAAAAGGTACAGATCTGGATTATCATCAGGATGGTAACAAGATCATCTTATCTGAAAAGAAGAAGACGGCTATACCTGCAAAAAAAGAAGAAGTAACTGCCGGAGCCACAGATATGAACAAACGTATTGTAGGTATTGTACGCGACGAAAACAACCAGCCTTTACCGGGGGTAACGGTTCGTTCAAAACAAAACAATACCTTAAGTACAGCTACAGATATTAATGGACATTTTCATCTGGATATCTCATCAGAAAATGATGTGTTTATCTTCACCTTCATAGGTTACAAACCTAAAGAAGTTGCCACAAACGGCTCAACATCTTTAGATATACACATGGAGCCAGCCGCCGGTACGTTAGATGAAGTGCAGGTTATTGGCTATGGTACTACCACCAAAAGAGCTAATACCGGTGCTGTAAGTTCTATTACCGCTAAGGATATCGAAAATCAGCCCGTATCTAACCCATTGGCTGCCATGCAGGGTAAATTACCAGGCGTACAGATCACTCAAAACAATGGTTTGCCGGGTAGCGGTTTCCGTGTACAGATCAGGGGGATTGGTTCACTGGCAAGTGGTACATTGCCTTTATATGTTGTTGATGGCGTTCCGTTTACTTTGTTTAATGGAAGTAGCCCGGCGTCTGATGGCTTAAATGCATTTGGTGTTAGTGGTGCAAATGGCGGCGAAATTAGTCCGCTAAGTATGATCAATCCCGATGATATTGAGCGCATCGATGTATTGAAAGATGCCGACGCTACAGCTATCTACGGCTCTAAAGGTGCTAATGGCGTGGTTTTAATAACCACAAAAAAAGGGGCGACCGGTAAAACCAAGTACAGTGCAAACTTTTACCAGGGTGTTGGTAAGGTTGGGCATTTTATTGATATGCTGAATACTACTGATTACCTGGCCATGCGTAGAGCTGCTTTTGCTGCATCGGGCACAACACCCACAACAAGCAACGCCCCAGATTTAACAGTTTGGGACCCTAATACCAATACCAACTGGCAAAAAGAATTGATAGGAGGTACCGCACACACTACCAATGCAGATATCGCCATATCTGGTGGTAATGCGCAAAACACTTTCTTGTTTAGCTCTAACTATCGTCATGAGGGAACAGTTTTTCCTGGAAGTTTTGGTGCCAATACGTTTTCGAACCGTTTAAACGCGGGGCATAAAAGTGAAGACAATAAGTTTGGTATAAACCTGAACGTGAATTATGGTTATATGCAAAACAACCTGATTGGTACCGATCTTTCTACGCTTTATAATTTGCCGCCCAACTTGCCTACCTATAACGCCAACGGAAGCTTGTATTGGAACTCATCAGTAACCAATCCGCTGGCCTATTTGCTTCGCCCTACATCTAATACCACAACCAACTTAATCAGTAACATGGATGTTTATTACCATTTACTGCCAGGTTTAACAGTAAAAGCTAATTTAGGTTATTCGGCAACTGGCCTTAAACAAACATTAGAGACTCCTTTAACTTCTTTGAACCCATCAACGGTTGTTTTATCGTCCCCAACCAATAGGTTGCAATATGCCGATAACACTTACTCTAACTATATTGTAGAGCCTCAACTTGAGTACGTGAAGAAGATATTGAGTGGAAATCTGCAGGCTTTAATAGGTACAACGTTTCAACGCACAAATACGGATGGTTTAAGTTTACTAGGAACTGGCTTTAGCAGCGATGCATTGATCGGCAACTTAAATAATGCAGCATCAATTGTTAATTACGGTAGCAATAACTCCGACTATAAATACAACGCTTTATTTGCCCGGTTAAACTATAACTGGGACGAAAAATACATCATAGATGGTACTTTCCGTCGCGATGGATCATCAAGATTTGGAGCTAATCATCGTTTCGGAAACTTCTGGGCAGTTGGCGCAGGCTGGGTTTTCTCGCAAGAGTCATTTATGAAAAACCTGCCATGGTTTAGCTTTGGTAAACTACGTGGCAGCTACGGTTTAACAGGTAATGATCAGATCCAAAACTATTTGTACGACGCTTACTTTAACGCAACAGGATCTGCCAATAGCTACCAGGGGCAGTCTATTATTTATCCTTCATCTATCCCTAACCCTAATTTACATTGGGAAACCAACAAAAAGTTAGATGGTGCTATCGAGTTGGGCTTCTTTAAAGACAGGATCTATTTAAAAGCTGATTATTTCCGTAACCGTTCATCAGATCAGTTGGTTTCTGTAGCAGTGCCAACGCAGGCAGGTTTCAACAGCTATACAGCAAACTTTCCGGCGGTTGTACAAAATAATGGGTTCGAGTTTGAGCTAAGTACAACTAATATCCAGTCGAGGAGCTTTAAATGGGTAACCGCATTTAATCTTACCATTCAACGTAATAAGATCTTATCGATTGATAACGCAAGCCAGCTTTTCAGCAGCTCAAGCTATATAGTAGGGCAGCCGGTTAATGCTACGCTTTTATATCATTTTACAGGCATCGATCCTAAAACTGGCATACCAACTTATCAGGATTTGAATGGTGATGGCGCAATAACCTATGCAGGCGACCGTGCACCGGCACCGCTTGGCCATCCATACTACGGTGGTATGACTAACAGTTTCACTTATAAAAACATCCAGTTAGATGTGGCATTCCAGTTTAACCACCGCATGGGGTATATTAATAATACATCGTCATATCCATACGGCACAGGCTTAACCAATCAAAATGCAAGTGCTTTGCAACGTTGGATGGCGCCGGGTGATAACTCAATATACCCTGGAGCAACTACGGTGGGTACAACCCCATACTATAACTACAACTCGTCTGACGCTAACTGGGGTGATGCTTCTTACCTGAAGTTAAAAACCGTAAACATAAGCTATGCTTTACCTAAAACATGGGTTCGCTCAATCGGCTTCTCTAATTTAATGGTGTTTGCACGGGGCGAAAACCTGGTTACCTGGGCTAAGCAAAAGTATACCTACGACCCGGAAACAACAGTTTCGGGCGCTGCGCCAGGCTTAGGTACCGGTCAGTATATCGCTATGCCTCAGCTTCGTACAATGGTTATCGGTCTTAACTGCACATTTTAATAAATCGGATCAACATGAAATTAAAATATAGTTTATCAAAATTAGTATTGATCGGCATGGTTTTTCCTGCCATGATCATGTCTTCGTCCTGCAAAAAATATGTTGAGTTGGACGCTCCTGAGAATAAAATTAACGCCTCAACGGCATATTTAACGGATGCTTCAGCAACTGCAGCTGTTATTGCCTTATACAATTACGGCATCTACGGTTCGTCTGTTCCTGTACAGCAAGCGATCTCTTTCTATGGCGGTGTAAGCTCGGACGAGTTGCATTATACACTAACTACAACGCCCGAGATTACCGATGTCGAAAACAATTCCATCGCGATAGGCAGCGGAATAAATTCCACCTTTTGGCAGTATGCATATTCCGAGCTTTTGGCAACTAATGATGCGATAACTGGCATAACAAATTCAACCACGTTAACCCCCTCTGTAAAATCGCAGTTATTGGGTGAGGCTAAATTTTTCAGGGCATTTGTAAATTTTTACCTGGTTAATTTTTACGGTGGTGTGCCGCTAACAGGTAACGATCCATTAACAAATGCTTACCTGCCAAGATCCACTGCCGATCAGGTGTGGGCTTCTGTTATCAGCGACTTAAAAGATGCACAGGGTTTATTGCCAACTGCCTACGTTGGTACGCTGAGGGCAAGGGTAAACCAATCTGCTGCAACAGCTTTATTAGCCAGGGCTTATTTATACCGTAAGGATTACGTAAATGCCGAAGCAATGGCAACGCAGGTTATTAACTCAGGCACCTATAGTTTAGCGCCAACCGCTTCTGCTTTTATTAATACCAGTAATGAAACCATTTTACAGTTTGCTACCTATTACGGTTATTCGTCATTCGCGCAGTCTTATCGTACATCAACATCGGCAGTTAACATTGCGCCGCCAACTTATGTGCTTACCAGCAAGATTGCCAATAGTTTTGAAGCAGGCGATAACCGCAAAACCAACTGGGTAGATTCGACCGTGAGCGGGTCTAAATATTACAGGATCAATAAGTATAAGATTTTTACTGCCGCAACAGCAGGTGCGGGCAATGAGTTTAACGTGGTATTACGTTTGGCAGAGCAGTACCTGATCCGCGCCGAAGCCAGGGCACAGCAAGGTAACTTAAGCGGTGCTGCGGCTGATATAAACCTTATTCGTACCAGAGCAGGTTTGGCTAATACAACGGCATCAACTTCAGCAACTTTACTTGCTGCAATTGCACAAGAACGTAAAGTAGAATTATTTGGTGAGTACGGCCACCGCTGGTTAGATCTGTTAAGAACCGGCCAGGCAAATGCAGTGTTAAGCGCCATGAAGCCAAATACATGGAATGCCACCAGATCTGTATTATTCCCAATACCGGATTTGCAAAGGCAGCAAAATACCGCTCTTACACAAAACCCGGGTTATTAATTAAATACTCTCCATGAAAAAGCAATTTAAAACATGGTGTTACACCGCAGGCCTGCTTATCGCAGCCTGCGGCTTAGCAGCATTTACCATAGGCGATGATTTTACCATCAACGGCCACATTACAAAAATGGAAACCGGCAAAGCGTATTTGCTGGATGGTACCAGCAATACCGTTATCGATTCGGCTAATATTACACAAGGCAGCTTTATGTTTAAAGGCCACGTGATCGAGCCGATGGAATATCTTATTAAGTTTTCGGGTATAGACCGGCAGCAGGTAGCTTTGTTTGTTGAAAACACCAACATTACTGTAAATGCCAACCGCGACTCGCTTTACCAAGCAGAGGTAAACGGATCGGCAACAAACGATATGTGGAAGGAATATCTGAAAGAGTGGAAACCCGTTGTAGCGCGTGCCGGTAAATACTATCATCTCTCTGATTCTGTTAATAAGGCTAATAATAATAATCCCGATTCTGCGGCTAAGGCCATCGTCAAAGCAGATTATGCTAAAGTACAGGCGATGGATTACGCCATGCATTATGATTTTATCAGTAAGCATCCGGCATCGGCTATTGGGCCTTATGCTATCCTCACGCACTTTATAACTTACTTCCAGTTTGATGAGGCCAATAAGTTATTTGCCTTGCTAACTCCGGGCGCGCAAAATTCATACTACGGTAAGCAGATCAAAGAAAGCATCGCTGTAGAAAAGCGCTCTGGCATTGGCGCTAAGCCCGATTTTGTAATGAATGATGTAAATGGCAAGCCGGTAAAATTATCATCGTTAAGAGGCAAGTACGTATTGGTTGATTTTTGGGCAAGCTGGTGTGCACCATGCCGTCGCGAAAACCCAAATGTGCTGGCCAATTATAAAAAATACCACGATAAAGGTTTTGAGGTTGTAGGTGTGTCTTTAGATAAAAGTAAAGCCGCCTGGCTTAAAGCTATTAATGATGATGGATTGGTTTGGACGCATGTATCTGACCTTAAAGGCTGGGATAATGCCGCCGCGCACGAATTTGGAATTAAAGTAGTACCAAGCAACTTCTTGCTGGATAAGGATGGCAAAGTGATTGGCAAAAACTTGCGTGAAGAAGTTTTATCAAACAAACTAAAATCAATTTTTACAAACTAAAAAAGCCATGAGAAATTATGTAATTACCTTGGGCGTTGTAGCCGCATTAATAAGTGCAGGTAAAGCTGTTAGTGCACAAACTGCGCCAAAAGATACCACCGCCCAGTGGCTTAACAAGCTGGTAACATCAACCAACCCTGCCGATAAAATTGCACTTGATAAGAAGCTAAGCAGTCTTGGCGCCAGCAGTAATGAAAGAGATATGATGTTGGCCGAGCAATTTTACTATCGCATAAAAAATAGTAAGGCGGTAGATTCCCTGCAAGCGGTTCAGTTAACCAGATTCCCAAAAGGGATTGCCGCGCGTAATAAAGGCGAGCAGTTGGTATTTGATGCCAAAGGCGCTGCGAATATGGAAACGGCTTATAAGACGTGGATTAAACAGTTTCCACCAGAAAATTTCATTACAGGCGAGGTTGATGAGAGATTGCCCAACGATTATGCGCGCTCTGCCATCGCAAGTAATTATGCCAAGGAAAAGAATACAGCTAAAGCAGTAGCCTACATTAATATGCTTGAGGCTGATTTCTGGAAAGGTAATGCTTATGGTGGCTTGGCTACTGTTTTTCATGAAAATGGCGACCTGCCAAATGCCGAGATCTACGCCAAAAAAGCGATGGATAGTGCAGAATCATACACTAACGGTAAAAAAGGTGATAGTAATGCGGCTAAGTTTGCAGCTTCGGGTTATTCTGGCTTAACCAGCACTTATGCTAATATCTTATTTGAAGAGAAGAAGTATAACGAGGCTTTAAAGTATTCTGAAATAGCTTACAAAAATGCATCGGGCTTAAGTCCGCAGTTAAATTACAGGTATGCGCAGATACTAATGGGCCTTAATCGTAACCAGGAGGCTTATGATAAGTTAGAAGAGGTAGTTAAAGGCGGTAAAGCTACGCCAGAAATGGCTGACACTTTCAAGACACTATACATTAAAGTAAAAGGTAGCGACGCCGGTTTTAGTGAGTATGCTGCCGCGATCAGAAAAAGCTATATTGAAAATCTGAAGAAAACCCTCACCAAGGAAATGCTTAAAGAGCCTGCCGCCGGTTTTACGTTAACCGACTTGAATGGTAACAGGGTTTCTTTGGCAGATTTAAAAGGTAAAGTAGTTATTCTTGATTTTTGGGCTACCTGGTGTGGGCCGTGCAAGGCCTCTTTCCCGGCGATGCAAATGACCGAAAATAAATATAAGAGCGACCCTAACGTGAAGTTTTTGTTTATCCATACCTGGGAAAAAACAGAAACAGCAACGCAGGATGCCAAAGATTATATCAAAAGTAAAAACTACGATTTCCAGGTACTGATGGATTTAAAAGACCCGGAGAGTAAGCTTAACAAAGTAGTAACCAGCTATAAAGTAAATGGGATACCAGCCAAGTTTGTAATTGATGCCAGCGGCAATATCAGGTTTAAACTTACCGGTTTTGATGGCAGTAATGAAGCTGCTGTAGATGAGCTGTCAATGATGATTGATATGGCTAAGGCTGGGTCTTAGTATTTCCATAATGTAACTTACGAACCCATTTTTACTTTTATAAAAAACCGCTGATAGTATTCTATTAGCGTTTTTTTTAGTTATGCTGCTTGCGCACATCTTAAAACCTGGCTGCGCAAATTAAAGGTGGTATTATATGCATAACCGAATGGCAATTAGTGTCCAAAGTATTCGGCAGAATTGTTTTCAGTTTCATGCAGCCTTACCGAGTGAAGAAAAACGCCTTCGTTGCTTTCTATTGGAGCTTTTAACTGATTGAAGATTTCGATACAAAGTAGTTCTGTTGTAGCCATTTTGCCTTTCAGAAAATCAACATCCAGGTTAAGGTTCTTATGGTCGAGTTTTTCTATTGCATAATCCTGTATAATTACTTTAAGCTGTTTCAGATCGATCAGATAACCTGTTTCATAACTAATTTCGCCTTTAACGGTTACAAAAAGGCTGTAATTATGGCCGTGCCAATTTGGGTTAGCACATTTGCCAAATATTTCTTCATTCTTTTCTGCACTCCACTCTTCCTGGTACATTCTGTGTGCCGCATTGAATGTCTCTCTGCGCGTAATATGTATTATCATTAATCTTCAGCAAATTTTTTTAGTTCATCGATTGATGAAAAGGTTAAAAAATATAATAAACGAGGGTTAAATAACGCCCCGTTACATTTCAAATTGTATTACAGATTAGTGTAAACAGATACAGTTTTAAACAAGAACAGCAGGCGTTATTGCCTGCTGTTCTGTTATGATTAAATCACACCTTCTATGCTGATCTGCTCTCGCGCCTGTCTGGCAGCGGCGACCATGTTTTCTAAGGCAGCTTTGGTTTCTGGCCATTTACGAGTTTTTAAACCGCAATCCGGGTTAACCCAAAGGTTTTGAGCTGGGAGTAAGTCTGCAGCTTTGGTTAATAATGTCACCATTTCTTCTGTGCTTGGTACACGCGGTGAGTGGATGTCATATACACCAGGGCCAATCTCATTTGGATATTCGAAATTAGCGAAGGCATGCAATAGCTCCATTTGTGAACGTGAGGTTTCGATCGTGATCACATCTGCATCCATGGCTGCGATGTGTTCAATAATGTCATTAAACTCGCTATAGCACATATGGGTATGGATTTGTGTTTTATCTTGCACACCGCTGGCGGTTACGCGAAATGCTTTTACTGCCCAATCCAGGTAATGAGGGCGTTTTGCGATTCGCAAAGGCAAGCCTTCACGAATTGCAGCTTCATCGATCTGCACAATGCCGATTCCTGCCGCCTCTAACGCTAATACTTCATCATGGATGGCCAGAGCAATCTGGTTGGTAGTTACATCACGTGGCTGATCGTCACGTACGAATGACCATTGCAGAATAGTAACCGGGCCGGTTAACATACCTTTCATTGGCTTATCGGTTTGCGCAGCAGCAAATGTGCTCCAGCGCACGGTCATATCTTTAGGGCGGCTTACGTCGCCATAAATAACCGGTGGTTTTACACAGCGGCTACCATAGCTTTGTACCCAGCCGTTTTTAGTGAAAAGAAAGCCATCCAACTGCTCGCCGAAATATTCAACCATGTCGTTACGCTCAAATTCGCCATGTACCAATACATCCAGGCCTATTTCTTCCTGCCAGCGAATTGAGTCAATGGTTGCTTGTTCAATCTGTTTTTCATATCCATCAAGCGTAAGCTCACCTTTTTTAAATTTGGCGCGTAACTGGCGGATATCATCTGTTTGCGGGAATGAACCAATGGTAGTTGTAGGGAAGGAAGGTAAAGCGAAACGTTCGCGTTGTAATTGCTGGCGTATAGGGAATGCGCTGGTACGTGTGGCATCTGCTTTGGTAATAGCTGCTACACGGGTTTTTACAGCTTGCTTGTGCACTTTCTGCGATGTGCGGCGGCTTTCAATTGCCGCTTTATTAGTTTGCAGTAAATCGCTGTTTCCTTTGGCTATCTGCTTCAACTCACTTACTTCGTTCAGCTTTTGTTTGGCAAATGCCATCCAGTTTTTAATTTCAGGATCAAGAGCGGTTTCAAGATCCAGGTCAATTGGGCTGTGCAGTAATGAGCAAGACGGAGCTATGATTA
>Ga0116227_10006712_pt1 | contig 23102 bp, 11 predicted proteins | sample S1TSphgellanicum_FD_89693 | JGI IMG/M metagenome (GOLD analysis project Ga0116227, IMG submission 89693) | Host-associated microbial communities from peat moss isolated from Minnesota, USA - S1T2_Fb - Sphagnum magellanicum MG | ecosystem: Host-associated > Plants > Peat moss > Unclassified...
GGGGGGGGGGGGGGGTTAAGGGTTTAGGGTTTAGACAATCTTGGATATGGGTTTTCATCGCAAAGGGTGGGGAGAGCTTTGCAATTTCATACTTTGTTGTTGTTGAGTTTTTCACTTTTGACACCTTCACATTATTGTCCTTTCATTTTGCAAGATAACTTTGTTGTCATGAAGCTTTAGAACTTTTGGTTCTTGTGCTTCTACGTTATTGCTTACAAAGCTTTCATTTTTCTCGTTTATGTGTGTAGTTCTAGAGTTGTAAGTTTGATGGTTTATGTCTATAGCTCTAGAGCTTCCAAGGTCTTGCTTATGCGTGTAGCTCTAGAGCTTCCAATGTCTTGATTATGCATGCAAGTCCAAAGCTTCCATTTGCCTTGTTATTGTGTGTAGCTCTAGGGTTTTCAGTTGACTTCCATCATTGATTCAAGGGTTCTAGTTTCTCGTTCCTTTGCAAATTCTATTTTAATTCAAGTACTAATTTCAAGTGTTATTCATAATCATAATCAAATAATTTTTTCTCAATCTTTTTTTTTTGTTTTTACTTTAATTAAATCATAGTTTCTAAGGTTTGGTGCTCAAATGTGCATGGTGTGGGTGGTGGTGTGTTGTGTGTTGTCCTTGTGCATTTTAAGGTTTGTTGTTCAAGTGTGTGCATAATGTGGGTGTTGTGTTGTTCTTGTGCACAAAGCCTATCCAGAACTTTGTAATGGTTGAAGATAGAAGTTTTGTTCTTGAATCCATGGGTGGAATCGATGAAGTTACCTCTAATGTGAATATATGTCAACCTTCTCACTATTTGTCAAATGTGAAAAGTGTCCACTAGCAATGTGATCAAAGTGATGTACTAGTGTTTAATAAGGCACATATTCAAGCTATGGAAATGCAAGCTTTGTTATGGAAACTACATAACAGAACTTCTATTTGTTGGAGTTTATTTGTTGTAAATAACTTACATGTTGATCTTGAAAATCCTCAAATGTTGTGATGCATCATCTATAGATCTCAACAGGTTTTTAGTAACATTCTAAACCAATCTAATTCAAATATTAAAAAGGGTTTGATCAAATATAACAAAACCAATTAAATTACTCCGATGAAAACACATGTTAATAATGTTTGTCCTCATTTACTTGCTAAAAAAAAAATTATATGAAGTGAAAGGGCAATGGTAAAGCTTTTTGGAACATATCATAGTTGACAATTGGGAAGAAAAAGTTTAGGGCGATTAGTTCTACCATTACCATTTTTTTGGTGGCAACAAACTCATACAAGAATTTTAATGAAACATGAAAGGGATTTTTAGAAGATCTTGTGCTTTATATTTGCAAAGGTTATAAGCTTATTTCAACTTGTGAAAACATTTGGTTATGCATATTAGTATTACAATAATGCCCCTACATTGTGTTTCCTTCTCGTTCCTCTTTTATGGAATGAGTGTTTCCTACAATCGTTACAAAACCATGGAATTGCATGTGCTACCACATTTGTCCTATGTAGTTACAATGTTTGCTAGTTTTGATATTTAGATGTTCAAAAGTGGCATTGACACATTTATTTTAATGATTAATTATCTAGATGAAACTTGGACACTTAGGCTTGCTATTATTGTGTTGTTTGAAGTGCATGAAACAAGCAGCAATGCCATGGCTTTGCAACTCCAATCTCTGTTGGACAAGTTTGGATTAATACACTATGAAATTGTTTTGTGAAAAATGAAAGCAATAATTTGGGAACCATGGCTATAACATGAAGATCAATAATTGATTGTGAGCTATTCAAACTTTTGCAGGTGTATGACAGTACTTGCTTCAAACATGTGATGTTTAAAACATGTTAATATGCAATGAATGATGATAAAGTTTCTATGGGTCTAATTTTGGTGAGTGTGAAAGATGCCCAGACTAGTTTGTAGAAAACAATCAATTGGACAAAAAAATCAAGAAAAAGGAAATAGGAGTGGGAAAAAGCTTGCATTAAAAATGGGATGTCACAACAATGAAATTACTCCAATGAAAATTATAATGAAAACCAAGTTTGTGAATAAAGTTATTATGGTTGAAGAAACTTTAAACTTCAAACAAGCCATTTTATTATGTTATGGGAGGCAAAAAACAGTAACATTGCAACAAAAAGTCCTTAAAGCCCAAATGTGGGCCATTGCAGAAACTATCACTCATTGTTTGAATCTTGTGGTGACGACATGCGCAATGAACCAATCCAAAGGCCACTGACTTTTATCATATTCTTTAGTCATTGTAATTAATTTACTTGTGGTTATGGATTTTGAAAAAGACCCCCTTGATGGCAATGAAATTTTTAACCTTTTTGATGTTGACCTTAGTATGTTGAGCAAAAACATGCAACAAAAGGTTGTGAAGCTAATTAAATCTTTTTCAGAATTTTTGAAAACCTTTGATTCCCATCAAGTTCACAATATGTGGTAACACATGCAATTCCATGGTTTTGATGCTAAATCCCCACTTTAAATCTTTATGAATTGTGGAAAGTTTTGTGGGGTTGGAAATAAAATCCACCTTGTTACTAAATATGATGTAAAAGAGGTCATCCCCCTTCTAATGACTATTTTTGATCAGTTGAATCCTATTTGTTGAAGTAATTGTAGCACCATGTGATGAACTTGTTCAAATTGAAGAAAATGAAAATAACGTGTTTAGTGTTGGGGCTTTAATGGAGGAGTCTTCACAAGCACTTGCTATTACAAAGTTATTTATATTTTGGAGGTTATCTATATCATAATCTATGTGTGTAGATCCTCTTGCTTGGTGGTAGACCCATAAAAGTTAGTTTTCAAATGTTGTTTTTTCAACCAAACAAAATTTTGGGATTCTTGGGTATCAAATTAAGATAAAGAGAATTTTTAACCTTGTTGGTGTTTTGACAACTTTGACTTTGAGGCATTATCCTTTACAAGTACAAAATCTTGATCAAATTATCATCATGGTAAAAACTTGGCCAAATCATTTGTGTTTAAACTCAAGGCTATTACAAAGTTCAAGGATTATATCAAATCTAAAGTTGTTTTAGCTAAAGAAAATTATAAGTTCATTGCAAATTTTGAATATTTTGAAAAGTTGAATGTTGATAATGATTAGGTAAGTCACCGTCACCCAATGTTTTTTTCTATTTTTAATTCAATCCATGTTGATGCTATAAGGTTGTTAAATTTATGGCTATGTTTTTGTGTGTACAAAACGTGTTGTTGAACAAGTTACAACAACCTTGTATATATTTTCAACATACAAAATTTGTTGTTGATCAAGTTATAGTTCAAGCTTGATATATATTTTGCATATTCAATTTTAGTTGCTCAACTCTAGCAAGTTTGCGGGTAGATGGGATTTGGGATGTTGGGGTGTTTTTTTAGGTGTACGTTTTTGTAGGTAACTTGTGTTATATTGGGTAGAATTATGTAAAGAACTAGGGTTCAATTCCCCCACAAGCTACTTGATTTTCAAGTTTGAATTTTCAATGTCATTGTTTTTTAACAAGTAGCATGTCAAGTTTGGTACACATAATTTATACGCATATCTAAAGGTTACCTTGAATTTGAAATTTGGCAAATGCATAACCAACAATTAAGGAAGAATTTCAAATTTTCAATAGATGCATAACCAACTTTATAAATTTTTTTTGAAATATCCATATACATATCTTTTGTTAAATTTTTAAAATATATATACCCTATTCATATCCTCTAGACTAGTTTAAAATACCATAACTAATCATCACTGATCTATTTCAAAATGTTGGGTGGATATTAAAAATTGTCACCAATGTTGGGTGGATATCAATTTTTTTTAACATCCATTGGTTTTAGTTTTTAAATGATTTTTTACTACTAGATTAGATCTTAAATTTATTTATTTTAAAATTAAATTATAATATCCATCAAGGATATCAAATTTCTTTTTAAAAATCAAAATCTGAATTTCATATTTTTTAATATATTAAAATATATATTTGTTAAATGTTCTTGGCAGTTTCCATAGCTTGGATAACAATGTTCAAATGTGAAAGGAAACAACAACTTTGCAACAAGAAATAACAACAACAATGCAAAGGGAAGTGAACAACAAAAAAAACAATCACAAAAAGACACACATTACAAGAAGACCCAAAAAAAACAAGATGAGCCCCAAGTGCGAGCTCAAGCCCCTTTATAGAACAAGGATACAATGCATAGGGCTTGAAGTGGACACATTTTGAATGGCTTTCAAACCTTGAAACTTTTTTTTTTCTCTCAAACCTAACTCTAAATTGATTATTTTAAACCTAGTCAAATCTAATCACCTAACTTGATAATTAGATATGAGTAAAAAAATTGATATTTTGCTTGAATTTCTCGGTTTGTGATATCTAGATTGAAAGCTAGATAGTACATTTTCAAATCTCCTAATTTTGATATTTGACAATCAAGATATCACCTCGAATATCACAATTTATGATATTCAACAAATCTCATATGCAATATCAATATGATATCCAAGTCTGATATCCAATTTTTTTAGATATCAACCCCACTAGTTTACACCTATCCATATCAAAAAAAGAAAAAACCTCACTACTATTGTTACCAACTTGCAATCAAATATGTGATGGCTACATATTCGGATAGACCCTTACGTTGTTGACCCAAGTGATATCACCTTCAAGGCTTCAAGGAATGCAACTTTGCACAACACCTCTTCTAGGCTTTAAAAGATGTTGTTTTAAAAAATTACTCAATTATGAAAAACTCTTATTGATCAAAAGAGTGATCTCAAGTGTTATTGGCCCAAGTCTTGAGGTTAAGATATGAAAGGCCAAACAAACACCTATCTTAATAATGTAGAGATTAGATTGGGGCTTTGATTTTGGAGATGCTTCACAAATTATGTTTCAACTAGAGCTTCCCAATGTTGAACATTTTGTTCTTTTAGGGTTGAACATTAGTTGAAACATCTATGGCTGATTTTTCTCACATTTCAACCGAAAAAAAAACTATCATAATACCTTGTTAGATTGGGTACACAAATGTCAAATAATTATTTAAACTTTAGTTTCCTTGTTCAAGGCTTGGGTTTTTATTTTTAAAATTTTCAGCAACAAAAAATAAATTTATTATGAAATACCTTTGATTCAAACAATTTGAACCGGTCAGGCGGACTTCTATTTAGTATTCTCCCTTCAAAAGGATGAAAGATTAAACTTTTACATCTTAAGGAACTTTTTCGAAATTTTGATAACAAATTAAAAATATATTCATAATTTTTTTGACAAATTAAAAAATAATTTAATTTATGCCAAAGCCACCAAGCTATTATGGTATTAGCTGCTACATAAGCATTATTTTATAGTGTTTGCAATTAGTAAAATGCTTGTTGGCTTGATTCCACATGTTAGCTCAGATATATGTTGTAACAATGAATGGGAATCCAAATGTTTGAAAGAAAACAATCCCTTGCAAGTCAAGTGGTAATGCAAGTGGGTTGGGCCCCAACACAATTACCTTCAAGTGTTTGTATTCATAAAAGCATTCATGAAAAATGCCTAGTACATTTTGGAGGGCACCTTACATGAGTGGACACCTTCCTCAATAAAAAGGAATGTTTTTATGTCTATTCTTTATAAGTGGGAGGGATTTTTACACCCATGTAAAGCACTTGCAAAAAATTATAATATACGGGGAAGACACATTACCAATTAGAAACTTTTCTCCAATAAGGGGGCAAGGGGCAGGGGTATTGAAAAGTGGAATGCCCACTGTCACCAAAAAACTAGGGGAATATTTTCTATAGTGTGCACATCCCCATTGCTGGACATCCATAGACTAAAGTATGATTTTGATACTTTTACTGAAGCATGACAATTCTGATTCAAATATTTTTCTTCTTCAAGATCCTAATAGACATCTAAGTTTTATGGCCTTAATTATATGGACCACAAAGGATCAGGCACTCAGCTTGATTTCCTCTCTAGGAGTCAACAAGTTGTTTTATGTGGCTTGTAGCTCATATCCAACAAGAGAATCCCCACAAAATGTTAATTCTACTACTTCAACATGGTTAAGTTTCAAAGATTGGATAAAAATTCAGGGATAGAATCAGCCAGTCCAAACATCATTACTTCCCAACATCCCTTTAGTCCCAAAAACTTCCAGAGCTCCCACAAGACAGCAGGTACTCTCCTCAAAACAAAACACATTCCATACCTAGTTCAAAATCCCCAAAAAACATCATGCATGAGCTGCCACACAACCACTCCAAAAATCCTAGACACACTCATCTTCTCCCTTGTGTTAGTCCCTACAGAAATGTGTGCAATAACTCAAGACCATTTCCTGACATTCTTAGCACAATGGAAGTCTTTTCGTCAGGATTCTTCTCATTTTGTCCTCTTGATCAAGTTCTGCTTCTACCTATTTACAACACCCCAAAATCAAAATCAAATCACATTTTTTTAATCTTCCTTAAAAATCTAGCAGCTTAACTTATCTTTCATCACCCTCTAGAACCTCCACAAATGATCCCCCTAAGTCCTTCCTCAACCTACCTCAAATATCTTCCTCATCACTTCATGTCTTTGCTTCCCCAAAATCCCCCTTGCCAATCACATTACAAAAATTTGATCCACAGAGTTCTTGAAGAGTTCTCATTGGGTTGCTCATATTTTCTTCCATCTCAAAAACTATCTCACCTACTTCCTTTGTCATAACTTGCCAAGCCACCAAAAACACAAAAAAACAGAAACATAGTAAATTATTTTATTTTATTTTCTTTTCTTTTTTTAACATCGTTGAAACATTGTGATGCCATTAGTCCACCCGAAGTCTAAAGAACCTTCATCCAAAAAACAAATAACATTGTTTTTAAGTTACACCACTTTCATAAGCATTTTTTATTTTTTTAAAAAAAATGTGATACCTAATGGATATGAGGACTTTGTCTCTCATGGCCAAGGTGTTAGGTTCGAATTTGGCTAGGTGTAATAAAACATGCAAAATCATAGTGAAAAAAGATGTATGATGCCCAGACACATACTAATGGTACCCAAAAATAGACTTTTGTCCTATTATGCACATCTTGGGCCTATAATAGTGTTTATTACAAGCCCAAATTGTGCATAATAGGACCCAAACTCTATAATGGGCAGCACCCATATGTGTCTTGGCATCTTCGGACACATCATAGATTGGCAAATGGGCAACCTACCCAGGAGAAAAAGAAGCAAGCAATGCTTTTGTACTGCCTACAATAAGGACCCTTTGCTTATTTAATGTGTGTCTTCAGTACACTAAGCATATGTCCTTGAGTTTTTTTTGTGTTTAATGTTTTTCTATTGTCTAAACATTTGGATTTTTAAAAACTATTTATGGATATAAAAAATAGTAAATGGGTATCCAAAAAAGATTTGAATTGATCATGATCGGGGTTGAAATTGGGCATTGAAAAAAAAGGTATCATTCGTAATTAGGCATTGCTTGAAATCTAGAAAAAATTGCCTTCTTTGGTAAACCTTCTAAATCTAGAAGTGTAGCGCTTCGTGGTGAATTTTCACAATCAAGGGGGGAAAAAATGACAAAATTTTCTCATTTTTTTTTTCCAATGCAATTGATTTTTATTATTATTTTTTTGACCGATAAATTCTCCAATTTTTTGAATTCACAAAATTGGGGGAAATTTTCTTACAAAGGTGGCGTCAAAATACAACCCATCATTATTGTAAGAAAGTGGTCTAGAAGAACCCATGTAGTACCTTTTTAGGTTTAGCACTAATTATATATTCTCAAATGTCAAAATTTTTAAAAAATTACATACCTTGAAATGCTGAAAGTTAAGAAAATTACATGCTTGTTGATGCCCAAAATTTGCAAACTTGAAACAATTATGTAGAATATATTTAAGGTCAATTTTTTAAGAACATTTCCATCACTCAGTAATAGGGTAGATAGGCCAGTCATCGAACACATAGCATGTCAAAAAAAAGCTAAGGTTCAATTGCGGTGCATTTTGGCAAATATTTCTCAATTCTTCTTCATTTTGAGTGATTTAAAATGTTATAAGAGCTCCTTTTCAAGCTCTACAAATCATCTTTGAAATGCAAAGCCAAAAGAGCAGTAAAACAAATACGTTTTTTCAAATTGTAAATCACATTTGTTTTCATTTTGACTCTTCCTACTTTCAAACCTCATAACTTTCTTATTTCTTTTCATTTTAAACGATTTAAACTGCTACATGAACACCACCTGAAGTTCTACAAATCTTTTTTGAACTCTAATATTAATAGAGTAACACAAAAGGAGTTTTTTTGGATGTTTAGGAATCGACCTTTGCAGTGTTTGGTGGTTTGTTTCTTTTGAGTTTTGGTCAGTAGTAGTAGTAGTAGTAGTAGTAGCGCAAAAAGAAGCTTTGCAAAGCAACATTAACGCAAGGGGCAACAACAGCAAGCACTAGGGGACGCACAAAGGGGAAGCTAGCAACAAAGAAAGACAAGCACAAGAAAATACACAATGCAAGAAGAAGACCCCCGCACCCCCCCCGCCCTTCCGCCCCCCCTGCGTGAATGCGTGCCAGGGGCGGCGTGGGACCAAAATCGTTGGAGAATCGGGTCAGTACAAGGGAGTTCCGTTCCGACACGGTTCACGATTCTGCGGACCCCTTACCTCAAACTTGGTCCTGAAGGTGCGCCGGGTCGTCCGACTACAGAGGATATCCACCAGCATCAACGAACCTTTGCATTGTTTTCTCGCTCATTCCTTGGTATATTCTCTCCTCGACTCTATTCTGTCGCGGGAACCAAGCTCTCTCCTGACTCTCCACCTCTTCGCCAGCCAGCCAGCCGTCACCAATAAGTCTTATTACTGTTTTGATTTGGTTTTTTTTCTTTTTTCTTTCTTCCTTTCTCTCTTCCAGGTTGATCCAAATCGCAAGCAATGTCGTCGTGTGAAAGCTTAAGTTAGAGCGGTTCTTTCGTCCTCGATTCTATCAACATTGCTTCTGTTCCGTGTTTTGAAGGTCCTTTCAAATAGTGATGGTTTCGGTTTTGCCAAAAAAATAAAAAAAATTCAAACCCCCTCTCCTCCCTCCCTCTCCTCGTACAGACGGCTGCGTGGAGTTTGAGAACAAGACAGTTAAGACAGAAGAAGAAGAAGAGCGAGGAGAAAGGGAAAGGAGGAGAGGAGGCTGGAGGTGGACGTTTGCTGTTTGAGGTATTTAGCTTTGCACATCGCGGATTTTGACGCTTGCTTGAATTTTTGATTGGATCTCGTCTCGGATCTGTAAATCAGGAATTAATTGCGAGTTGATAATAATGTGACAGAATAGATGGAGCTCAAGTCCTTTTTTTTTGTCGGGGAGCAAATGATCTCAGAGCTCCACTGGTTGGAAACCGTGACAATGATTGTTTTGTTTATTTTGTTTGTCGTTGGAATTTTGCAGAGTTTGTAGGCGTTCGTGGATTATTATGCGATAGAGATGTACGCGGTGGAGGATTGGGAGCGAAGAAGAGACATTTTGTACTAGGTTGAGCTACTAGTGTGTTCTGTGTTTTGGTTGTTGTTTGGATTGATAAGGAATGATGGCGACGAACACGAAACACTTGCCTGCGGGCTTGAAATTGCTGAAGAGACTGAGAGGGGGCAAAGATCTAAATGCCAATAGTTACAGGACGTCTGTGTTGATCATCACGTTCATTTCCTATGCGTTCTATCACATGTCGCGAAAACCCCCCAGTATTGTCAAGACTGTGTTGGACCCCGAGGACAACATCCATTCCTCTCCACATTATTCTTTGCCGCCGCTTCACACATGGCCTGCGAATTACTTGTTAGCAGCAGCCAATTCGAATGCCAAGGGAGACGCGGGATCCAACGTTCTGGCCACACAAGAATCGACGAGGAGAAACGCCCGCGCCGCCGCCCAGACAAACGGAACCGGATTGATAAGCAGCATCAGCAGCATCGAGTACGATGAAGGATGGTCCAAGAGCAGCAGGGATGATGGAGAACTCACGACGCTGCAGCAGGGCCGTGGCTGGCCACCGTTCGACGGGAAGACGGGCAAGGCAAGGTTGGGGGAGGTGGACCTTGCGTTCTTGGCGTCCTACGCGATTGGGATGTACTTCGCAGGGCATCTTGGAGATCGTCTCCATCTGCGTCTGTTTCTTACGGCAGGGATGGCGATAAGTGGGTTCTTCGTGTGCCTCTTTGGCCTAGGCTACTGGCTCGACATACACTCCTTTAGCTACTTCATCGGCGTGCAGATGTTCGCGGGGTTGTTTCAGGCCACCGGTTGGCCGTCTGTGGTCACTGTAGTGGGGAACTGGCACGGAATGAGCAGGAGAGGCTTGATCATGGGAATATGGAATGCGCACACATCGGCTGGCAACATTCTTGGCTCCTTGATCGCTGCTGCAGTCCTCAAGTACGGCTGGGGATGGTCGTTTTTGCTTCCGGGTCTCCTGCTTGCTAGCGGGGGCCTCGTGATCTTCTTGTTTCTGGTTGTCGAACCGGCGGACGTGGGATTACCATCACCCCATAAGGAGGATGCTGCCCAAGGTAAGGCTGGCAAATCTTGTGGATACTGTTTTGAAAAGGCTTACTCGCTCTTCTTCTACAACCATTTTGGTGTGGGTAAATTCCAATTGTAGAACACAGCACTTTGGTGGTGTATTCTCTACTACAGAGAATCAGACTGCAAATTAGTCACTTGCAGAATGCACAGCATGCCATGGAATTCCAGAAATCTGTGTAGTGTAGTATCATCTCTCTTCCACAAGTATTGCTGAATGTACATCCCAATGTACTCTACTGCTGTTCTTAATTCCAAACAAGAAGCGCAGTGGGTTTCATACATGCCTGCAGACTACTTATCCTCTTTCTTGCTCTGGCAATATCAGGCAGGTTGGCCGTAAACTATGGAGGTCGAGATGCAGAGGATGTAGGGCAAGCACGGGATGAGAATGTCAAATTGAAAGAAGTTGCAAGTGATGGGGAGGAGAAGGACTTGGAAGAAGGGTGCCTTGACAGCCAGACGGAAATACAACAGTTGTTGGACTTGAAAGACAATGAGAAGAAGCAAGCTATGCCATTTTTTTATAAGACTGATCCTGATGCCATTGGCTTCTTGGAAGGATGGAGAATTCCTGGAGTTGCCACTTTTGCACTTTGCTTATTCTTTGCAAAGCTGGTGGCATACACTTTTCTGTATTGGTTGCCCTTCTACATAAGGCATACTCGTGAGTGCTCCCTGCCCAGTATTTTTTCTTTGGATAAATCTGTTCAATCAATTGTGGACTATGAGCAACAGGTGGTTCTATTTCAGATAGAGCAGCTGGCCTTGTGTGCACCAGACCATTGACTCATACTATGCTCTCTGTCAGTAGATTTGAGGTCCTTTTTGACATTACAAAATTTGTATATGCTGTGTCCGTGCTTCATTCACTCAAATTCATTGAATATCATGAAGTTCTGTTTGTTGCAGAGATTGCAGGGGAGTTTCTTGATGATAAAATGGCAGGAAACCTTTCCACCCTTTTTGATGTGGGAGGTGTAGTTGGAGGGATTCTGGCAGGATACCTGTCCGATCACCTGAAAGCAAGGGCCATAACTGCAGCTAGCTTCATGTTTGCTGCCATCCCTGCCCTGTACTGTTATAGGTTGTATGGGAGCATCTCACTTCCTGTAAATATTGGACTTATGATGGTCACTGGGATGCTAATTAATGGACCATATGCACTGATTACAACAGCAGTCTCAGCTGATCTTGGAACCCACAGATCTATCAGAGAGAATGGAAGGGCACTCGCTACAGTGACAGCTATAATTGATGGAACAGGGTCTGTTGGGGCAGCCATTGGGCCATTGCTCACAGGCTACATCTCAAGCCAAGGATGGGGTGCTGTATTTATAATGCTCATGGTTGCAGCCTTCTTTTCAGGAATTCTTCTCACAAGGTTGATAATAGCAGAGCTTGTGGAGATATTTGGAAAGAAACCAACTGTCCCATCTTTTAATGGGGAAATTGGTGGTGACCCCAATGGTAAATATTACTGGCTCTTTTCTTCAGATTTGTTGTTTGCCACCAACTGTGTAGTTCTCAGTTACTGCTTTTGATGAGCTATGTTTGATCGACTGGTTGATCAGCAATTGTTGAAGAGCCCTTGTTTTGCAATTTGGATTTTGGAATTGTGGGTGGAAATATTGAGCCTTGCACTGAACTCCCTGTGTTATGCTGTGCAGGTTTGATTCAACCATTGTTGGATGACAAACATTGACAAGCACGATGACTACTGTGGTGTCATATAATCCACTACATCTAGGACAATATCAGGCAAAGGTTTTTTTAGTCTCAAGAACTTGCAGACCATACCTCTGCCATCAAATTGCAGCTTCAAGGGAGTAGAATTTATAGGTCAGAGATGGCAAAAGGGTGCCTAGAGGGATCTACATCAGCTTCAGAATCTTGAGGTGGCTTTTTAATCTTTAATAGCCCCAGTAGAGGAGCAATCCATTTGAAGTGGTGGGAAGTAATTTGTTGGAAGTGTTTGTTGCTTGAAATTGGCTTATGTCTCAACCAACATGGGCAGGCTAAAATGAGCTCCAATGTCTTTGAGGGAAAGGATGAAAGATTGCAAGCTGGATGTGTAATGGTGGGCAAGTCAAGCAGAGTTGAACAACATATAGGTTAGGATGTTGGAGCTCACATGGCAGTACGGTTGGAGAACATTGCAGTTGCAAGCTCAAATCAAACGCAGGCTTATTTGATCTGTGAGAATGGAGCTTCTCTTCTGTTAGAAATCAAAGAGCTAAAGGTAGCCACAATTGACCATAGTTTGCTCTCACAATGCCTATCTACTGTGTTGAGCAGATGAAAACAGTTTGTTTTGTACAAAATAGAGAAGGCTCTGTGCCCACCAGATATGGGGTACATTGTAAGGTCACCTGAAACAAAAAGTACACTAGTCTTGCAGATTAGATTTTTCTGCAGATTTACATAGGATTCAAGATTAGCTTGCTCATACATAGGCACATTTGTCCCTTTTCCAAAGGGTACTTATACAGTCATGACTCAAGTTAGCCCTTTTCCCAGGGACAGAACATATTGTCTAGTTTACAACCCCCAACTGGCATCAAACTTAAATTGCAGTTGGCATCAAGGTGAAGTTTATAAAAACTGAGGTCCTGTGTGTTTTATCAGCTGTGTGTTGTTGTGCAGAAAAGAGTGAGCAGCTTGAGAGATGTTGAGAGAGTGATGATTTATCTGGAGTGGTGTTGTTGCTGAGTTAGCAAGTGGTTGGTGTATTCTTGTTGGTTTCAACAGAAGATCGTCAAACCCGTAAACTCTCTTTCACCCTCTCCTGCACACATGACAAAATGACAACCCTGTAACACAATGGGCTTTCCTTCCACTCTCCCTTGTACATTTGAGGAACAGATTGTTTCACCTCTCCCCCCCTTTGCACAGTTGATGTGAGGGAATAGCTGTGGAACTTACTACTCCTCGAGCTGAGCACAAAAGTCCACTGACTAGGAACAGATTTGTCAAGACCTTTTCATCATATGTCAATAATTTGGTTTGTATCATTGAAATCCATTCTCCATAGTGAAAGAATCTGTTTTCCTAGGATGAACAATTGGGCATTTATTTCGGTCCATAATCGTTTGTGGAGTTTTGTGTATAAAAGGTTTTTTCTCCTTTTTATGATTGAACTTTCAAATTTTCCATATGCCTTCATCTTTTAAATCCCACAAATTATGTAGCTTTACCCTTGATGATTGCACTGGCAAATAACATCCTGAGGGAATTTAACTATGGCTATTAGTGGGAGTTTTCTTTGTGATTCACACTTTAATCACTAAATTCCTGATAACCAAATTTTGATTTTGATTTTTTTTTTTTTTTTTTTTGAATTTTAAATTGATGAAGCAAAAATAATGGTAATTTTATTTTTTTATAGGGTGTCCACATGCAGGGAAATCATAGGCTCCAAATGGTAAGTACATGTCACTTGGTGTGGGGTTTGATAAAAATAAGGCGTGTAGCAACTTCTCGAGGGAAATCATCTTAATTTTAAACTTTCACACAATTTCAAAAACCTTTTGCTTTAACTTAGTTCAAAACTAAGATTTTGATATATATCCTTTGCAAAAAAACTCTTTCATTAAGGTTTCTATCACATCTGCCCATGATACATTCATAATTTCTATGTGTTGTTCAGATGAATGTAAGGATGTGCATTCAATAAATTTAGGAAGAAAATTAAGTCATTCCTTACATGTTGTAAATCTAGTTTGATTACAAAATTCTTTGGTATTATCTCAAATGCACCTTAACCCCTTAATTGACAGCTGACCAAAATTGTCACATTCCAAAATATGGACCAGCCTTCACAAGCGTGCATATAGAAATCATATAAAACTTTGGATTTTGAAAAATTCGACTTGTTGAAATTGAGCAGGATTTTAACCTAGATGTTTTACGGGGGAGAAAATTCACATTTAATTGAGAAATGAAAAACTCTGGAATTTCAAGTTTCAGGTAGCCTTCGAAATTGCAAGTAATTAGAGACTTAGGGTAAGAGGTCGTGCTCCAAAATGTGTGAAAAATTTGTGACATTAATTTGACATTCATATGAGTAATGTGCAAAAAATATAGTCTTAGAAAAAATTAAAATGAACAAGTAATTGATGGTCAAATTTGGCCATTCAAGATGATTATAAAAAAAAAAACTTTGTTTTTCATCCTTCTTGGGCAAACAAGAAGAAAAAAACAAAGAAATTAATTTTTAAAATGTTCTCTTTGTTCCTGAATAAAAAAAGGCCACATTAATTACAGGTGTTGTCAAATTATTTTTTAAATATTTATTACTGGTGATAGTCGTTGTCCTTTCATCATGGGACTAAAGGCAAGAGAGGGCATACTTGGGTCTTACGAAGGGTTCTTTTGTTTTTTTTAATTGTTGGACCTGGTATGGGGTGGGCTTGAGAAAGTTTGGAACTTGGTAAGGGGTTTTTTTTTTTTTAAAGAAAAAATTAATATGGGATTGGGGGGAAATGGGCGAGCATCATGTTCTTTCTCTCTTTTTTCTTAGTTTTGGGCTCAGGGCAAGCTTGGCAGAGAGGCCGGTTGGATGGGTTTTTTTCTCTCTTTCCATTGTTATGGGTGGGACAACAATGGGAAGGCATGGTCATATTTTTTTTGAAAAAATAGATCATCGGTTGGGTGGGGGGGGGGAAGGTTGAGATTCATTGGAAAATCACGTGTCACAAATTTTGAAATTTCAACCACACATGGTTAACTAGATATGTAGATGTTTGCAATTTACAAAATTGAAAAAAAATATTAAATAATAAATAATAATGATAATTATTATTATTATTATTATATATATATATAAAGAAAAACTAATGCAACTTTGTAATTTGATCACAAAATCCTAAGAAACTCCTAGTTAAACATTACTCATAATTTTATTTTATTTTATTATAATCGGGTGAAAATTTACCCACACATGGTTAACCACATATGTAGATGCGTGCAATTTACAAAATTGAAAAGGAATAAAAAGAAAAAAACTGATGCAAGTTCATAATTTGGCCACAAAATGCCATATCATGCAAGGAAACCTCTAGATAAATATAACTTTCATTCACACATGGCTAACCAAGTATTTAGATTTTTGAAATTTACAAAATAAATTTATTATTATTATTATTATTTTATGCAACTCTATAATTTGGCTATAAAATGCCATAAAATGCTAAGAAACCCCTAGCTAAACACTTGCCCACAATTTTTTCTGATTTTATTATAAGTTGGTGAAATTTTACCCACACATGGCTAACTACATATGTAGATGCTTGTAAATTACAAAATTGAGAAAAAATAAATAAAAGAATTGATGCATTTCTATAGTTTGACCACAAAACAACAAAAAACCTATTCAAAAACACATTCAAATCATATTTGTTTGGATGATTGGAGTGATAATTTTCATAAAGAAACATGACTTAAAAAAATTAAACAAGTCAAATACTACCAACCTTAGAGTTGAACATGAGAGGCCAACCAATATTCATGGCATTGGTTCCACCCCCCACTAAACTTACATATAATCTATGCAAATGTGTTATGTTATTTCACAAAGCAAGCACCAAAACAAACTATAGTATCATCACAAGTAGGACAATACCAATTCATTTGCTTTTTACACACCACACAACCTTTTTCTCCTTGATGTTCTTGTCCATTGCATCGATGCAACCCCTTGGGATTTAGTACGGAAGCACCTACCATTGTCGTTGCCTTTGGAGTAAAACTTGCTCCCTTTTTTATGAAAACCCTAGCTAAAACTACATTAAATTTCAAATGTGACATTGTTTCCACCGACTTGCCAAGCTAGGTCATATATGCCTTGTACATAATGTATGAGTTCACAATGGTGGTATCAATGACATGGAACATCATCCAATGCCACCATTTGTGATCATGCATTCACAAAGTATAGTATCCAAAGAATTGATCTTGCACATTGACTCCACACATGTGTTCCTAGTAATGTATTTGCATTGGGCTAGTAGGGATCTCCAATGGACCAATTAAATGCCACTAAATGGCAAATGTTGCACTTGTAAGGTTAATTGGATTAAAAGTAGTGGACAAAATGGAAACTAGTTTGTTGTCAAACCAAGATATTTCAACAAGTTTACTTCAAGCATGTGTGCGATACCAAAGTTGTTTTCTTGATCCTATCTTTGGATCAATAGTCACAACACTAGGCCACCCTTTACAATCAGTCTTGCAAGTCCATGTGGCATGCACCCCAACCTTCAAAAGACCCCAAAACAATGTAAGGTTAAAAAAAAGATTATCACATGTGACAATGTGATTCTTATTCTTATACACATCCATCAACCCATACACAATTTTGTACCCAATTGCAAGTTCAACGTCCTCATGACCTACATCACAATACACTTCCATTTTTTGCACAAACTTGGATTTTGCATTAGCCAAACACCAAATCTTCACTCCATACTAGCAAGATTTAGCTTTCATGTATTGCCAAATGGGTGAATAACATAGAACTACATTTGAAAACAATAGACAATTGATAACTACATGTGAAAACAATAAACAACTACATGTGAGACAATTGACAATTACACATTGCAAAAACAAGACAACTACTTGTGAAGACAACAAATAATTACAATGTAAACATAATTTAAGTGAAAACAACAAAGTTCTAATAAATGTGAATAAATAATTATAACTCACTAAATTCCCAAACATTGATGTAAGTTCAACTTATCTTGGAGTGGATTAAAGTTAAAGTTTTGGCACTAAAATGACCTTAATTATACTTGTAACCATTCTACGTATTATCATATTAATGTATCACAATGCCAATTTCACACCTTGAGATTCCTTTGCATGTTATTAATAAAAGTGCATGAAATTTCACAGGTAACAATGACTTTGTGTTTCAAATTTGGTATGGCAGTAATTGTAAGTCTTTTGTTAAACTTAGTGAAGTCTTATTACATAAAACACTATTTTTCAAATCAAACATTATATTTTCAATATATATAACAAATAAATAATCACTTAAGTATAATAATGATGATAATTTATTGTAAAATTTAACATGTTTTATTGCATGTAAATTTTAGTTAATTTAATAAGTCTTGGTAAAATCCAATGACTTAAATCACAATACACATTGATAGAAAATTTATGAAGGGAATCTGATTTAATATTACATTGTAGTTAAATTCCAAAAACTATGTAAATTTGAAGTTGAGTATGAAGTGATAACACAATAATCTAATGGTAGTCTTTGGTTTTTATTGATTGTAAAAATTACAAATGAAGTTTAGCATGAAATTTTAGTATAATTAAATATATGAGAATAATTATTACACAATTAAAATTATTATTATAAAACAATTAGTATTCTCAATTAAATAATAATGGTTCAAATCAAGTATTAAAAAATATATAGTATAATAAATCACCATTGCAATAGTAGATATAAAGTATTAATTATTGAAATATTTTGTTTTTAAGTTTATTGTTAAGTGTATGGGGTGAATGCAAGGTACTATGGCGGCTCACTTTTGGTGTCACAAGTTTGAATTCTACAAGTGCGTTGTGTTTAAATGCTTATGGTGAATGATTTAATTTTAAATACATTAAATAATGAATCATTTTAAACTAACAACTTGATTATGAAAACATTTTCACAATTATTTTTGGAAAACTTTAATGCATTTATTATCATTAAACTTGGCCTTTTGAAGTAAAAAATATGTATTGGTCAATTGATTATATTGTTGAAACATTCAAGAATTCATATTGAATTCCAGCCTAAATTGTTTATTGTGGCTAAGCATGGGTTGAAAAATTAAATCATAAAGTCAAATGTGAAATCTTTTTTTGTGAACCCTTAATTAAAATGTGTTAGTTATGAACTTTTGAAAGGTCAAAATTGGACCTTATTTTCAAATTTAGTCCTTTTGAAATGAATTTTTTTGTTTCTTAATTTTTTTGTGTCCCATGGGTACATAATTGAAACATTTAAGTCAGTTTTTATTCTTATGAACTTTATGGGTTTTTTCTTTCGGATTTTCAAAGTGATTTCACCATATCGATTAACAACAACATTTTTCAATATGGGTTTTGACCTAGTTTTAAAAGGTTTCAAAAGTGATTGAAACTTAAGTAGTAAAAAATTACATTAATGAAAACTTTAGAAATAGAAACCGTGTGGATTTATAAAAACCTGCTTGTGATTTTTATGAAAGTTATATTTGCTTAAAATGAGCCATTAGACTATGCATGTACCCTATGGCCTTTATTTCGGTAAAATTTCATCATCACTAGTGGTTCCCAACACTGAAGTAGGTAAAAAAGAATTGTGTTTTCATTTATGGTACATTGTCATGGATATCATGAAACCCATCAAATGCTACTAATAGAAAAAACTTTTGATCTTTTTGTCAAATTGGTCTATAGGAGGCCCTATACCTCATAAGCTTAGAACCTAACCCTAGAGCCTAAAATTGGAACTTGGGATGGTAAAATGTCTTTTACCTTATACACATGCAAGTAAAACTTAGAATTTTAACCACAAAATGAATGTTGTACTAATAAAATTTAAAACAAACATGGCAATGAATGTAAACATTAATCTTCATTATGGATGAATGATTTTTTTCATTCATCCATTGTATCGGTGAACAAAATAATTGCATTTAATACATTTTTCATAAATAAAACTTCCATGAGACTTATGGATGATTTTTTTATTTATCATTAAAGTTTAATGGATAATTTTTTTCCCATAATTTTAATTAATTAGACCTTCATTATCTAATCATATATGATATAACATTTGTTGAATAATATAATGTAAATTCCATTATAAATGTATTTCATGGCTATGGTTTAAAATGCCATTATTTTAAAATATTACCATTATCATGTTAACATCCACCCCATGGTCAGTGCTGTTTTAATTTTTAAATATATATTTTATTATTTTTTTATCATTTTACCCAATTAAAAAAGGATTTGCACCAAAGATGTCAATTTTTTTCTCAATATCTAGAAATAAAAGGATATACGTATAAATGGAAAAAACAACATAGTAACCATTTAGCCAAAAAAATATTATTCAATACTCATTATTTTTATTTTCAATATATCAAGTGTAATTAATAGCCACATTTGGCAAGAAAATGAAAAAAACCATTATTTATTCAATAATAATTATAGTAGGTGTACTAAAAAAAGGTGTAGCATGTCATAATGCATCTCTTTTTATTACACAACCTTTTCAACTTTCACCTTTATTCCTCCCTTTTCATTAATCCTTTCAATCACCTTCTATTCTCAAAACTAAAAATCAATATTTTCTTTTTGTTTATAACATTCTTCTTGGCATTTTTTTCTTATATTTTTGCTTCCTCTTTGTGATTCTCAAGTTTGTAATTCTGTTTTGTGTCCTTTGCAACAATGCGCTTTATTGCCATTAGCAATTTCACATTTTTTTCCTTTCATTTTTATTTTTTTTCTCTACTACACATTGCAATTTTGTTTTTTTTGTTTCGTTCAACTCAAAGAACATAAACATTATTGATCATAATGACAAGGGTTTAAGGTTTAGTGTTGCTTAAACATATGGATTTTGTCACATTGCTCTTTTGTCATCATAAATTTTGAAAGAGCTATTCAAAGTTATAGGGAGGTGAAGAGAGCACTATGGGAAGTAAAGAACACACTTAATAGATTTAGAGAAAGGTATTTCCTTCATTATCTCCTTTTTATTTTTTTTATAAATTCTTTAAATGCAGTTTTCTAAGTTCATTCATGCTCTATTTTCTTACTTTTGAGTTTTTATTAAATTTTTTTTGTTATGTTAGCTTAGGTTGTTAATTCAATTCCATGTGTTGCTTCATTTGATCACAAAGGATTCTGGAGTTAAACATCGTAACATAAAGGAAGAATAGTCCAATCTTCTAAAGGTACAAAACACAAATCATACCACTTGACTTACAAGCTTTTTTACAAGATGGAGAATGTAATTTAAGATTGACCTTATTGGGATTTCCTAGTTTTAAATTTCATGGTTTAACGTTTCAAACTAAAGGTTTTAGTCCATTTAGTGAAGTCGAATCCATGTGATAACAAATTATTACAAGAAGGAATTAAACTATTATTTGATTTTTGCAACTAAATTTTTACCCTCTGCAACTAGTGTGACATCTTACTAACATCAACCAAATCACCTACAACTACCTTGTGATTAACCTAGAACTAAATTTGTTTACATCTACATATGGGTTGGATTTACCATTCAAGAATATTCATTTAAAATCTCATTAGTTACAAGCAAAGTGGTGCTTAATTGCAATCCACATATGTTTAATACATTAATTACAATAATTATTTGATTTATAATTAAACTTGATATTCATAAATTTTTATTTATATTTCAAATTAGTATTCAAAATATTCAAAATATTTTTATTGTAATTAAAGTCATTGATTGATTATTATAATTATACTAATTTCATTACATTAAATTACATATAATTTCAACGAAAATAAATATATTCCAACATATAATATTATACTAAATATTTTTATATTTTTATATTTTTATAAAATCATAATAATTGATTTACTTATACATTAATTATAATAGACACATAATTTATAATTCAGCTTTATTTTTTAAATTATTTAAAAAATAAGAATATTACCACTATAATTAAATGAATGAATTAAATTTCTATAATTGTAAGAATTACATTCCAATATATTAAAATATTTAATTATCTACTTATAATATATAATTGTTACCACATCATAAAATTTTAGAATAATTTTAATCAAAAAATTATAAAATTATAAAAAATTATCTTACTTATTATTTTTTATTTGAAATGAATAAATATTGTTACAAAATAAAATTTGACATTAATTAAAATGATACTTCCCAATTATTAAAAATAACTATTTTATTTACAATATTTATATTTCAATGATAACAATTAAATTTTGTATTCAAAATTCAGAAGTTATGTCCTATAATTAAGACATTTATGTCAAAATTTTATAATAATCTTAAAAATAATGAGAAAATTTAATGTAATCACTATATTTAAAAACAAAGATACATTAAATAATTGTATGTATTAATCATTATTTACTTATTTACAATAAATCGTCAATATAAAAACATACAATTTTATATTCATAATTATTTTTTAATCAAACATAATTATTCATAATATGTAATTTATAACTTTAAATCTGAATTAGAATTTTTTAAAAAATATAATGTAGTTAAAATAATTATTTTTATGATTATAATTGCAGGAATTATTTTAAAATATTTTTAAATTTTATTTAAAAAAATCTGTAATTACTTATCTATGATAAATAATTTTTAAACAAAATTAAATTAATAAAAAATATTAATGTATGTTCAAAAAACTATTGTATTTGTTAATAGAAAGGAAATTTTTTTTGAGTAATAACATTTTTTACAATAATAAATGTAATTATATTGTAATGATAGTAATTAGTTTAATGCCACTTTTAAAATAAATAATTTTGTAAAAAATTATTTTCTTAGTTCGTCATTTTTTGTTGGAAATTAAATATTTGAAAATAGTTAATCTAATATATTAATTCCGCAAGTCTGTTTGTCAGTCAATTTGTGATAGTGACTCTGGATGGACAGTGATTTCACCGCGCCATTATTTGTAGGGTAGGTAGTAGGTACCTACTAACTTAGGTCATAGAACCTGCTGAAACCACGAAATCATCCTAGGTACTTACCACCCTACCCTAGATCGGACCAGATAGGGCCCCGGAGGCAATGAGCCCGTCTCCCAAGAACGGCGCCTGGGCCACGGATAGTTGTTTAAAAAGAAAAGTTTTTTTAAAAAACCAAAAACATCAACCAAACATTGTTGAAATAACACACCTGTGCATTATGCACAGGGTTCACATTAGTTTTTAGTATAGTAATTAAACTATCTTTACATTAATTATATTATTTATAATTTGATCAAATTTTTAAAAGTAAAAAAAAATTTAAATAGTTTAATTGTGTATTTATCTATGAGTTATGAATTAACAACTTATGAGTAACTAGATAGTTAATTCATCGAATATTATAAAATTATCAGTTATTTAAATCTTTGATAATGTGGACTTAATATTTGTAGTGTATAATTTATTATTTAAATACATGTTAAATTTAATCATTACTAGTGGGTGCTCGTGACCTTTGGCCACTGTGAAGTCCCCCAGAAACTTTTAACTTTTTTATTTTTTTGATTTTTATGTGTTTTTTTATTTTTATTATTATTTTGTGATCATCCAGCCGGACGGACATTTCATCCATCCCCTTAATCGGGACCGACAGTAACTAAAAGAAAAAAAAGGTAGTCTTGGTCAATACAAAAATAAAATAAAATGATTCTGGGCTGTTCAAGGCCTAAATTTATTTTTTTTGGTCTTCCCCTAAATCCGTCCTGTCATCAAGCCGGACGAACATTTCATCCGTCCCCTTAATCGGGA
>Ga0116227_10006713_pt1 | contig 23100 bp, 26 predicted proteins | sample S1TSphgellanicum_FD_89693 | JGI IMG/M metagenome (GOLD analysis project Ga0116227, IMG submission 89693) | Host-associated microbial communities from peat moss isolated from Minnesota, USA - S1T2_Fb - Sphagnum magellanicum MG | ecosystem: Host-associated > Plants > Peat moss > Unclassified...
AAAAAAAAAAAAAAAAAAAAACTCAAAAATCTAAAAATTGGCTTAAATTGTCAAATGCTAAACAATGCAAATTAAAAAACTACAATGAAAATTTTCAAGGGTTGAGACCACACATTATTATTGTAAAAGTTTCCTGTGCTCGACATTATGAACTATACATGCTCCTTGCAAACTAGCACAATACAAACAATCTGAAATTTTTATTATATTAAAAAAACCCCACAAAAGTTGACAACTTATAATTCTACAAAATTGCTAGGTTGCCAAATGTTTAAAATAAAAGAGAAAAAGAAAAAAAACTCTTAAATGTTTCTAAATTGTTGAAGGAAAGAAATGGCCATCAAAAAATGTGAAATTAAATCCTTTCAAAATTAGTATGGCAATGGGGAAATGTAGGTAAATTCGATGTAATAGCAATGAGAGTGAAAATGTTAAGAATTCATATTGCATTACATGAATGAAATACCCATTTTATATTTTCCAGGTAAACTCTACATTTATAGGGCAGTATTGTGCCACCTAATTATAAATGAGACAAATGTTAATGGTAGTTACTCTTGTTTATTTATAAAATTCATTATAGTTTTGGAAATTTAATTATAAATATCTATATTTATATAGAAATCAAATAAACATCTTGACCTATATTTTCAAATGTCATGTTCATTTTATAAATTATTCTATGACACCTTCATATGTGAATGTCAGCAATAGTAAATTGTTTTTTGTTGAAGGCACCCATTTAAATAAAAAAACTATTTAATTGACAACTTCTTCCTATTTTGGTGAAAATAGTTATAGATTTGTATAATGTTTGTTTCACCTATAAGCAATTTTACAACATGCATTATGGTATGCTCATAAGGGGATTACTATTTTTTTTTCAATTTAGTGGTTTCAAAAGTTTGGTCAAATTTTCCAAATTTTCAACATTTTTTTCTATTTTAGAATATCAAAAAAAATATTTAATGAAAATAATTCAAAATTGGAAAATGATGTGAAGGCTTATATATTTGTATTATTTTCCCAATCACAAGATGTAGATCACCTTGTAATGCATATCCCAACTACATGCCTACAACACACAACTAAATAATGTGTATTATATTATTTTATAGCAACATCTTCAACACATGTTTTTCTAATTAATTTTGAAAAATCTATGTCAAAATAAAATATTTTTGATTCTCAAGATTCTTTAATTTCCTTCGCACAAATTAATTCTTTGAAAAAGAATATTTTTGACAATTTCATCATCTTTACAAATAATATAATTAATATTGAATGTCCCAATTGGCATTTCTCTTGAAACCAATTCATCACTTACACTTTCAACATTGGAATTTCATATTAATTACCAAATATCAAAACCATTTCTTAGAATCATTTAACACAAGTTTTATTTGCTAATGTTTTTCAAAGAAAAAAACAACACAACTTCGAATTATATTTTATGAAAACATTGATGGTTAGGAGAGGAATAGATTAATGTTGGTTAGGTATTTGCTTTTATCCGTACCCTATGGACAAGGCATTATAAAATAAACTAGTTGGAACCCCATGCCTAATGCACAGGTGTGTGTGTATTTGATGGTACATATTACAAAATTATAATTACAAACTACATTTCCAAAACCTCTTTATATACGACATTCCGCATGTATCCATTGTGACCTTGGTAGCTGAAAATCTTGATGATTGCACTGCTTGTGACCCATGAAATAACAATATACAGTTGACCATGGGAAGAGACCGAAGACAGCAAATATACTCTAACATTGTTCAATGTTTGACCTTGACTCTTGTTGATTGTGATCACAAATGCCATTCGAACAAGAAATTGACAATGACACAAAACAAATGGCTAATTAGTCCCGAAGAGGGACATGATATGAACACATGTTTGCCGACATTGTACCCTATGATGATCTCCACTTCAATGACACGCTAACCCAATCTCTTAATAATCAACTTCGTACCATTGCACAATCCTATTAATTGACTAAGATTGCGCAACAAAAGGATTGGCATGCCCATTTTGAGTTCTACCTTATGATTTGCGATACCATTGAATTGCAAAATTTTCAGAAATTCCACCGGATTTAATGAATCCATTGAAACTCCTACAGCAGCACTTGCGCCTTTTTATATCGGAGTTAAAGAATTTACGCTTAGGTACGTGTGCAATTCTTTAGATAGCGATTCTAAAATTACATTGTTGATTTCATCAACATCAGTATTTTTGGGGGTTAGAATGCTGTGTTGCATAAGATACATGGCATCTCCAAAGTGGCGTTGGTGATCTGGATAGATGGTTTGGATTAATCCTCTTAAGCTGTAATCTTTTGCTGGTAGTTTCATATGGGATAGAATCTTGATCCAATCTAGATTAACATTTTCTTTTTTTGTAATAGTAAGAAGACTACCATTTCCAACATTCAACACCCATTTGGTAAACTATCGTTGCTCTTCAGAATTGGCTGCCATGATTCACATGTTGATATGAAGATGAATAATCATAACATGCTACCAAAGATGTGATCAAGGCAACAAAGCACTAACAATGTCTTCTCGTCCTCCTTTGCGAACAACAGGCAAGATCTATTGAAAATCCCCACCAAGGACCATGCTTTTCACACCAAAGATCTTTTCAGTTGCCTATGCGTCATCCAATTGCATCAAATCACGCAGGGTCCAATCAACAGCTTCAAAAGTTCAGCGATGCATCAACAATGCCTCATCCGAAATGATCAAATCAGCTTTACGCAACAACTTGGCCAATTTCATCTGTTGTGTGATGTTGCAAGTTGACTCATCGTGCAGATCAATCGGAATTTTGAATCTTGAATGGGTGGTTCTACCGCCCAGATCTAGCAAAGATGTAATTCTTTATGAGGCAACTATAAACATGATTTTGCCTTGCCCTCATAGATGGGATAGAAGCGTTGTCCAAATACATGTTTTGCCGGTTCCACCACTGCCATACACAAAGAACAATTTGCCCTCTTTGTTTGTCATGGCATTCAAAATAGTTTCGTATGCACTGCACTGATCATCATTGAGCTTATGTTCTACATCATCTGCATTTATGGTCAATGAATGCTGATCATAAGCCAGCTCTTCTTGGACCAATCGATTTTTTCCATGAATAGAAGGGACCTAATTAAACTTAGAAAGCATTGGAAAACCTTCCAAGCGGTGTTCCTTGTGGATGAGAACCTAATCGATCTCATATAATGCATGATCTTTTAGCACATCCTCAGAAAGGGTAATAACTAGATCATCACACTCGTGACATGTCATTGCTTTAATGTCATCGCTCAAAGACTCCCAATGTGCATCCCATAGATGTTTGGGTTTCATCACCTCACAAAACATCAACATGGAGGCAAACATGTTGCACACCCAAAGACCAGCTTCTTCCAAGGCTTGATGCCATTCATTATTGTTTACAAGCAAACCCATTGCAATGCATGCATTTTTGAATGTGTCGTGCTCTGTGCCATCCATTGTTAGCAAATGTTCATAGGATGTGGCACCTTTGACGTAGTTCAGCAACATTTGTAAATAATAACATTCACCCGATGTCGGGTGTACATAATACATGTGACCAATGGCAAAACCTCTCTTGCACATTCTCCATCGCTTCAACTTCCGATTCCACACCCATTGTTGAAGGAATTGATCAAACTAAGGCTTCATGCAGTTTTCGATTCTTGGTTTGTTTTGAACCATTCTGTCAGCATCATTCTGGAAATGGTTAACCGTGCTACCACTTCCTGCACATCATCATCATCGCCGAACAACACCATTTGTTGATTGGGCAAATGATATTGCAGACGTTGAATGATAGGAAACCGCTCATGCATATCAAACTTGAAGATGCGCCATGTTGCTTTCGATGCAAATACATAACGATAGTTGATATATTTTTAAATTTCATTGGCTTCGACCACATTCCCTTCGGTGGCATTGTCGCTTTGGTGTGAGATCTCAATAGTTACACGATCATGTCTTTTATAAATGCAGTTGAACGGATATTTGATTACATGAATGTTGTTGTAGACTTCAATGTTGATGTGCGCATCATATTTGATCGACAAATAGACATTATGCAGTACCACCCAATGATTATCCAATTTAACGCCATGAACCAAAAGTGTGCGCCCCATATCTCTACGTCGATAAATAGGATATCCGTTTACATCCGTCACCATCTTGGATTGGAACTTGTGTGGATATTATTTTTTACATTTGCCTTCTTCCATGCATGGGGCATTTGGAAACGAAGTTGCACATGGACCATGCATCATGCATCTGGCAACCATCTTGTGGGCCAACTTGTTTATCTTTAGATTTGGAAGTTTAGCACTGATCATGCGGTCTACATCTTCGACTGTGTGTGGCTTATATTCTTCGGCAAAGAAAATGAAAATGTGTGCATGTGGCAACCCACGCTTTTGAAATTCAATGATATAGATTCCTATAATCTTGTCCCAGAATATGCTTCTTGTGAATATCATTGATCAACTCCTTAAGTTTGATTTTGAACATTCGAGTTACCAAATTTGGTCGATCCTGAAGTTGTCGTGCAAGCAGCAACGCTCTCTTGATTTCAAACCATTGGGGATTACAAGTGAATGTAACAAACGCATCTGGGCAACAGGCCCATCTGCAGATGGCGTGGCATCTTGATAATTCTGAACCATGTGACGTGGACCTATTGTGAAAGAAGATGGCAAAATGATCTTTTGTCCGATGGTAGCAATGCTATTGTCACCTACAGTGATGGCGTCTTGAAGGCCTTGATAAAAATTTGCACGAAGTTTTTTTTTAATTCAAGCACAAATATTTCAAGCAGTTTTGTTTGATAGCCGCATAAGCATCTATAATGTATTGATGCCTCAATCAATCACCCTAAAGCAATGCAATGCCATCAGTGTCTCAATGTTGAAGTCGATAATTGTAAAATTTGACCATTATCACATTGCGATGTTTTTTCAATGTTTAGATTCTTCCGCATGGTTTTCATCCAAATTTGCATTAGCAACAACACCATTGAGCAAAATATTCAGATGTCATTCATCCTTATCGTAAGGAAATAACAACGAATAATGTAGAACCATGTATCCCACATGTAGTTCAGAAATGCGTTAAAACGGGCTAGCTTGCTGAACAATGACGACGTCGCACCTGTCTATAACTTTAGAACCATCTCCTACCATTAATGTAACGACTTCATCGGTCGTCGACACATTGTATCGACGAGCATCCTTTGTTCGAGAGGCAATGAGACGTAATTTCAGATCTGTGGGAGCACCTTTTATTGCCATCATATTCCTTGCCATCATATCCTTTGCCATTTTGAACACTTCGACATAGGGATTGATATTGTACATCATGGTTAACAACCGATCTATCGTTGTTGGATCAAGCGATGGCATAATGGCATGGCGGTTTTGACGTTTGTTCTTTGTATCATGAATGTACAACTGTGTAAATTGTGGACATTGTCCTTCGGCAAAACACAGGGATCTGATTTTGTGATAAAGCTCACCCTGAATGCGAAAGGAGTACAGTCCAATGCCTCTTGTTACTGACTCATCAACTTTGGCACCGAGCGAAATGAATCCCAACACCGAATTGTACATGCGAATTTGATTTCGAAATTTGACAGCACTTTTCTCTTTGTTGGTTAAAAGAACTTCCAGCCCTTGTGGTGCTACAAGAAGACTCGACAATAGAACTTTGCCATTCTCGCAACATAGAAAAAACTATGGGTTGTTGTTGCTCGACTTTGCTAATCGTTCTTTGATCCACATTTTTGTGTTGTAGAATCCAAATATTGTGTCCATTTTTCCATAATCCCATCATCTTGGGGCTAACACGTTTTCGTCTCCAAACAATTATAATGCGTCATTGCCAAAAGAAGGTTGTGCACATGTTTCTGCTTTTTGTACGGTTCGCCATTCTTGACACAAACAATTATTTCGCTCTTGTGGCATTTTAGATGGCCTGGCTGACTTTATATGTTGTTTGGCATGTCATTTTCTCTATAGGTGATTGTAACATTCGCGTGCAGATTTTAACATGTTTTGATTGAATTCTGCTGGAACATTAATATGTGGAACAAGATTTTCCAAAAAGTTGGTTTGCTCATCATTTTACTAAGCTTTTGGGTGCTACTAAAGGGCTGCCAAAGCTGCCAAAACACTACCATGCTAGGCAATGAGTGCATGCATACATTCTTGTATGTCTTTGAACATTGTGGAGAATATATGTTAAGTTTATTGCTGATATTGATATCAAAATTTGGGGGGGGGTTTTCTCCTACACTCTTGTCTGTTAGTGTTGTATGTGTATGTATGTATCTTGGAGGTTGCTTGAATTAACACATCCTAAACTTACCTTGTTGCTATTGTTGTTAGGGATTTAGGGTATTCATTGCAACATTGGGATTAGTTTTCCATTGGAAAGTTTTTGCTTGGCTGGAGCTTAAATCTAGCTAGAAAGAGGAAACCATTAATTCGTTGCCCTCAATGATGTGCCCTCACAGAGATTTTTAAAAGTGATTTCAAGATCTACTTGGACTTGATCTTTGAACCATATAGTTGTTTTGCGAATGTAAAAAAACATGCGAACCGAAAACAAAGCAATGAATGTAATGTAATGACAATAACAAATCTAGAAGATGTCCTTTATTATATCAAAGAGATTCAAGCAACCTTCTTCTTCTTTAGGTCCAAATTTGTCCCTTGGCGGTTTGGAAGATGACTACCATAACCTGGGATGTGATGATTTTCAAATTTCTGGCCGTGCTCTTTTTCTTGCTACTCTTGACCTCAATATTGACCATACAAACTTGGAATACCTTGTAACTGATAACACTTGCAGCAACTAGCTTCTTCTTTCACACATCATCTGCACCACCAGCACTAACAACACTAACCACAAAAGTAATATCTTGCACTTAAGAAGCTCTATCAAATGCAATTTGCAGGTCTAGGGGGCATGGAGGTCAGTGAAAGCAATAAAATCACGGACAGCCATCCTCTGGAACAATCCATTCAGTTGCAACATGTTAGTGGGACAACCTCAGGTAACTTTCTTTCATCTCTTGGTGGGTTGGGGTTAGATGCTACAAACTCCATGTTGGCACTTTTCTAGTCAAGCAATGAATTGGAAGGAATTCCAAGTTGTGGAGCGTCCAAGAATGTTCATTAGATCTCAAAGGCCACAAGTGATTTGGTGCACACACCAAGCTTGCAGGTGCATCATCATCAACACCATCTCCACTTCACATTTAGGGATAATGTGAAGCATTACCCTTCTTTAACCCTAAACACATCAAACTACAGCAACCCTTTTCATGTCCACCTCTGTTTTTTTTGCTTAAAAAAAAGTTGTATTCCTTGGCATGGCTTTCTACTTCAAGGTCAAGCAGTTCCAGCTTGATTCCAAAAATGACATCTGAATTTCAATTCTCGCAAAAGACATTGAAAGAATCTTTGTTTTAAGAATGGATCAAATTTTGATCAATAATATACCTAAGAATTTGGAATCCAATTTTAGTACAGAAATTGCATATTATGTGATGCATTTGTTAAAGTTGTTGTCTACCTTAGAGTTGACAGTCTAGATGCATCCCAGAAGATGTCTCACATTGCCAGGCTTCCATTTAGCAATGATCTCCATTTCTTGCTTGATCTGTAACACAATTTACTTCATGAATCCCAAATTCCAATTTCACACAATGTCACCTTGAAATGCAAACTAAGTTTTTTGGCTCCTTGGGATTTTAGGTTACTGCAATGTTGGAGCAACAACCCATGAACCCACAAGGCTCAGTTTCCCAAAACCTATGAAACTTTGGTTGTTGGTTTCTTATGTGGAGTGATTGTAGGAAAATATATTAATGCTCCAATTTGTAAGTTCAATTAGACACAGGAAGGCTAATATCCACTACTCAATAATTAGCTTTTACAAGCAATCTTGATGTTGATGGTTAATAAGCTGCCCTTTGTAATTTCCTAGAAATTATTCTAACCCAAGGAGATGGTGGAAATTTCCCTACTCCAGAGGACACCAATGATGCAATAAGCATTATTTTCAATGACCATATTCAAGAAAGAGATTAACAGGTTAAACCCAAAAGATTTAACATCACTGAAAGACGAACAACATTTGGTCATTGTTCTCTGACAGCTTTTATTCCTTGAGTTTTCAAAATTGTAGGAAAAAGGGTTGCTTAAACTTCCAAAAGATGATGAAACACCTCCAAAAGTTCTCATAGTGAGGATGCCTTCACTGTTGGAAGTTTCAACAATTCCTCTAGTTCCACAAGCAAAAGATGAGCCTATGTTACATTTGGGTATTTAAAAGATTCACAGAGCTTTGATGCTCATCTTCATTCATGATACCATTTTGGAGCTTTGTGCCAGACCATACATTTTGCCACAAAGGAATACTTTCACATGTCTTCTTTTTCATGGTTACTATCAACAAAAATGGTGCCATGTCCTGTAAAGCTTCTTCGCTTATGATTACAAGGCTTTACTTTATCCACCATGCTGTGTCTGTATTCCACTCTTTGTCCACCTCGTCGAAGTAAACAAACTATGATGGGACAGACAGATGACGAAACGGATGGATGATGAGATGGATGGATGAAATGATGTTTCACGATGTCCTTTATTATATGTAATATATATGTCAAGTTTGGAAGGTTCAAATTTGTTTTTTCTTTGCAAAATTAAACCTTCTAAGCATGCACATAAATCAATTTTTATTTTTACATTTGGGCATGCATATTACATTTGAATAAGTGAAGATGCCTTTGAAAAATAAACATGGGAATGCATATTTAAATTCATCATAGTCTTTCATTGATGTTCTATCACAATTAATGTGGTGTGAAATCCTCATTGAGTTCAATAAACATTTGTAAACAACTAACATATTACCTATGCAAGCTTGCAATATTGAACTAAAATTTATAATTTCCTTAGTTTAAACTATAATATGCCTTTGAATTACAACATTAACATAGAGTGGAAATGCTTTCAAATTGGACTTATATTCATCAAATGGCACCATATCGACATATGTTATTTCAAGACATACATGGTCAATTACTAAAAGAATGGCAACAAATTATTTCATTCTGAACCTAAACCAAATTATTTCATTGAACCATTATACACTTTTGTGAAATTCATCACAATGCCCATTTGCACATGCTAAAACCTTTCCACTTGTAAGGAAAACCCATGAAAAAAAACTAACTAGATCAATTTTTCAAATCAAATCACTAAAAAAATTTCTACCACAACACATAGGCAAAACATGGATAGGCTTTACCTTCATTTTTAGCATTGAATTATTTATTGTGACCAATGTTGCTTCAATATTTTTTAAATAAGTTAAAATCAACAATTATTTCTTCATTTTCTTCAAGAAGACCATTTTTAACATCCAAACATTCTTTAATCGATTTGAATTGTGAAGCATTTGAACATTTAAAGGTTGGATCTTTTGGCCAATTCTCCATGATCAAAATGAAAATTATCTAAGTTGTCAATGCCAAGTTGACATTGTTTCCAACCAATGATGACCCTTGCCATACTAATTTTTTTTTTAGTTTCAATTTGGGATCTTAAAACCCCCATGAATTGAGGTGCAAGAAATTCAATGTTTGGAAACTACTTCTTAAGTTCTACCCACCAAATCGAAGGATTGAATGGGACAAAAAAATTTAAATGAAGCCAAAAACTTAAAAACGCACGATCTAGGTGAATCAATAGTAACATGTTCAACAACAACAATGGTAGTTGGTTTTAATTTGTTGTAAACAATCATCAATAAAGCTCTTGTGCACTCTTGTCTTCCCTTTCCAAATTTTTGGTCCACATAATAATTATTGAAGAACATATTATACATTTTTTATTGAAACCTTTTTCATTTTAACACACCTCCAAATTGTTATTAGCATATTGACAACATTTGGGCATTACATGCCCATAACATGTGATGAATATGGCATTAATAACATGAATGGAGTGCATGGCACTATTTTCATTGATGTAGTTATAAGGGTGTTCAAATTGGCACCTTCATCTTTCACATACATTATGACATTGTCACATAAACTAAATTGAGTAAGTAAGTCTTTCAATTGTTTAACCATGGTAGCCCCTAAAGTTTCATGAACCTAAAAAATGCCTATTGTTACATGACATGGTTCCCTTTTGTTATTGTTGTAATTGACAACCAAAACAAAGGTATTGAACCAACTTGGTCGCATCCAAAGGTTGAAAGTGGTAATGATTGTTGTAGTTTTAACAAAGATAGGAAGAACATGGCATTGCATAGTTTTCTTGACCATGTTAGTGATTACTTTATTTGAAAAATGACGTTTGTTTGGAAACACAATTTGACCACATTGTTGAAGGACCAAGCTCCTTAGCTTTATGTTTTTGGGGGAATTCAAAAGTTGGTACCTTTTAGTGATGTATAAAGTTATTCTTCAAAAAAAGCTTTTTGAATAAGGTTTAAGTTTTTGTAAAACATTCCATTGTTGAAGAAATCAACTATGGAGGCTATAGTTGGATTTTATTTTTTTTCAAATGCTATTAAACATCATGTGTTAAATTAATTGCATTTTTTTTGGGGTGGTAAATATCCAACACCTTTTAAATGTTCTAAAGTAGCATGCTAGTATTGATGGCTATTGTGCCATGGTCCTTACAATGTATTTTTTTCATCTTGGGTATATTTTTATTTAATATAACTAACTTTTTGTTGGACATTATGACATATTACATGTGTCATTTGTTGAGATTTATAAATCAAAATCATTGAGTTTGAAGAAAATCCATGTACTTGTTGTCATTTTCCAAGCAAAGCAAAACCTTTTATTTACTTCCAATTGAAAAAGTTGTTTTTGTTGGTGTGTTTTGTTTTTGCTATTAAAGTTTCTTCAATTTTTTTTCCTTCTCTAGTTGATTTAGTTGTTATTTTAGATTTCACCCCACCTTTAACAAAAAGATCATCATAATTAATGATTAACAAAAGCAAGTTTGTCAATTTTTTTGTCATTTTCACAAAACCCGCAATATCCCAATTTGAATTCATCAATATGCAACAAAACACAAGAACAATGGATTGGAAGAAATGTAGTAAAATTATAATGGTCATATGCGTAATGTGAGATTCCAATATAACACAAAACATTTGTTCTACTTACACTCATTTTGTTTGAACTTGCAACAAAACATAATGTACATAAATTATGAAATTATCTTCATCGTGAATAGAACATAATAAACATTTGACTACCTTCACCATGAGTAGAACACAACATACATATGATTACCTTGAAGAATTGAAACATATGAAAATTCATATGATTGTAATTAATTCATGTTTTGTTTTAAAGTTTCAACAAAACAAAATTTCTTTAAAAACATAACAAAAACATGACCTTTTTCACAAGCAAAAAACACAGGAGTTCAAAGAATTGTAGCTTGGCAAAACAAGTTTCGTTTTAAAGTTTTGATAATACAAAGCTCTTTTAAACAAAACTTGACAATTACAATGTTTGACAAAACTAAGACTAGACAAAATAGAATGAGTTATTTACCTCAAACCCACATGCAAAACTTAATGAAACACAATGCTCACAAAGCAAAAGGAAGCTAAAGTTCAAATTCTCAAAGCTTACAACTCACACCCACATTTAGAATTTGAAATACAAGACAAAATAAACTCAAAGTTAGCATTTCTTGTTTCTCTTGTCAAATGTCACATTATCCTTTTACTATGTGGTGCAATGCACAACTCTTAATTCTCAATTGGTGTCAAAAGCTCCTTATATCCTTAACATTCTAATGCACTCTTGATATAAATTCTACAAGAAACCTAACTAAATGGGGGTGGGAGAGCGGGGAGGGTTATGAACAAAGGATTCAATGATATTTTAAAAGGCACATGCATGCATAATTTATTATGGCTAATTCACTTGTGAGAATAATTCAAAATTTTTGCACAATGTGACCCATTGTACTTTGAATTGACCTCCAAAAGGTACTAAGCATCTAGGGGTTAAGGATTAATCCACCTAACTCAATCCATGATACACATGCCATAGCACCTTCTCCAAAGTCAACAAACAACTTTGTTGTTGGCCAATGGCAAGATGATTTTTTAATTTCTTTAAATAAAATGTTTAGTATTAATGAACACAAGTGGTTGATTTGGTAAATTGCCAAATAAAATGTCCATGTTGATGTCCCTATGACACTCTTATTTATTTTCCAATGTGTTACAAATTAATCCAAAAGTATCCCCAAATTTATTTGGCGTGGCAAGTTGAATATTCCTCATACAACCCATGGTCTTGGACTTGGAAAAAAAGTTTTTCCAAAGGCCAACACAAAAATGGCATCAAAGGATTCCTTAAAATGAACATAAATCTAACTAGGAGGATATTTGATGGATTTTTTGAGCTCAAGATACCATAGTAACAAGGCTTGTTCAGCAACAAGCTGCCTAATAATAATAATAATAATTACTATTTTATCATTTGCTTTCGATAGTAAAAATAGTAATATTTTACAATTAGGCACTACACTAAATAATGAAGCTAGTGTGCTTTGAAAGTTTCATTGAGATTTTGGGCATGGCAGGTAAATATTTTAAAAGAATTTTCAGTAATTTCAAAAATAATTAATTAGTGTCTAACCAGCCTAGGTACTAGGTATGACAAATTGTGCACTATTGTACTGTGATAGATGTTAATGCATGGCATTTAAAACTTAATTTGAGAACTATGGTTAAGTTACATGTCAGAACTGCGTTTTTTTGAACTTTTAGAACCGCTGTTGTTGTGAGGACAAAGAACCGCCCTGAGAACCGACGGCGGATTCTTTTTTTCCAGTTCTAAAACCCGCCCGCCCATGACTGGAAGAATTTATTTATTTATTCCTGAGGACGAAATTTATAATTGCATTTTTGATGGAACCATAAATAGAAAACTTCCAGAAAAGAAAAGAAAAAAAACCTGAAGCCCAGTGATTTTTTTGTTTTTGTTTTTTTCCCCCCTCAATTTTGTGGTGTAGCCAAACTGGCTACCACAGCTAGATATGAAAGCAAATTTGTTTTCACCATCCTTTTATATTTTGGCTATTTGTAGAAGTCTAACAATTAAAAAAATTAGAAATCTGGCGAAATTAGGGACCATTTTTCTCAAACATCCTTTGATTGTGTCAAAATCATATTTTTCTGGTTTAAAAATGCAGAAATTCGCCAAGAAAATACAAGAAAACCGAGGCACACAAACTTACCATGGTAGGTAGTTTATTAAAAATTTAAAAACTATTGAAAAAAGGGGTGTGTCACACTGTGGCCTTGCCAATTACATTAAAAAGTATCTTAAGGAAAAGAAGAATTATGGAAACTCAAATATTTCACCATGTAAAAATATAATCTACAAAATATCCCCTAAAAGAGACCCAAAATGCTTCAAGATATTATATAATTCTGGAACTAATCTCAAGTTTCAACACAAGCCAAAATATCATGTTTCAAAAATCCTCATATAAAAATAGGCCTATTATTACCTAGGGGCCAAAATCCATTAAGCTACTATACTCTATAAAGAATCTAGATTCTAAACACAATAGGCCAAAAAAACAGAGAGCGAAGTGGGTGACCGGCTCAGCAGGTTCCGTTGCCAGGACGGGACGGGTGACGGGTCTAATGATCAAGCGACGACGGGGCGACGGCGAACACCCGCGCACCCGCGCCGGCGGGACGCCAGGCGCGGGGGAAACGAAGAGCGAGCGCGACAAAGTGCCACGAGCTTTGCGAGACGGAGCTCGAAAGCGTTTTTTTTTTTTGTTTATTGGGCGAGGCATTGAGCTTTCTCATCATCACTTGCTAAACAAAGATCCGGCGTTGTGGTAATGGCGGCGAAAGCGCAGGTGTCATCAGAGGCGAAGAAGAATGATAATGAAGAACCCAAGGCAGGGGAGCTTTTGTTCTGCGGGGGTTCAAACTGGGAAGCTATAGGAAAGAAACAGACGGACGGCGGAGCGCGTGGGATTTTCTTACCCACTCGTCTCGCTGCCTTACAAGGCATCGACATCGCCTTCGTTGCTTCTGGATCAGGTCGTTTTCCATTCTCTGTCTTTCTGTCCCTCTAATTAGTTAGTGTCTCCTTTTGGACCTGGTTTAGTGTTAACACATTTCTTGTGGCGGAGTTGAGGGATAATAAGAAGAAGGGCCGTTTTCCTCTTCTAAACTTGCTCTTTGGGAGCCAGCCATGCTCTTGCTTCTTTTTGGGGTTTAGTTTTTGCAAAGCATTTGAGGTCAAGTGCTTCTTCATAGACCATCTTCGAAGATGTTAAAACTACGCAATTGTTACAACGGCATTTCCATCTCCTTTTGTTGCAAATTGCGGACTCTTTCATTTCGTCCTTCGCAAGTCAACTTCCGGACTTTCATGGGCTATTGTCTGATGTTCCTAGGGTTTTCTCTTATTAGGGTTCCTTCCCTAGGGTTTAACAGATGCACAACCTGTACTCTGCAAAGTTTGAGACTCTGCACAAGGTTACCTTTGGATCTGACCAGCAAAGAATTTGCTCTACTTGAAATGAAGATCTAAAGCTCTGTATCGGGTTACAAGTTATTTTTGCAATGAGAATATTAGAAAGAGCATTTTGCAGATGTGAGGTTTTAGGAAGCCATGTGAATAATGATGGGAAGATTAGTAGCAAATTCTTCTTTTGCAATCTGTTGCAACCTGCCTGTTTCCTTCTGAATTTTTTCTGTACTGGTAAAGTACTTTTAAACATCTCTCCTGAGAAAGAAAGACATCACATTGGAACATAGGCATTAGAAACTCAAATTTACCTTATGTTTCACCTGTTGAGGTGAGGTGCATATCTACTGAATGCTCTTCAAATACAGCAATATAGCAACACTGGATTTAACTAGGTAGCTCTGAAAATGAGAGGAAATTATACATGGTGCTGGAAAATGAGTGACTTGCTTGATCCTATGTGGCTGCTTGTGTTGAAATGCTTGCTATATGGATGGTCTGAGTCATCAGGCAAAGATACATGCAGTCACGTCTTGAGTTATAAGCTGGCAGACACTTAGGTCATGGATCATGGGTTTTGACGATTATGGACTGCTGAATGCTTATGCAGCCTCATGCCATTGTATAGCTCTAGATGTGAATGGACGGTGCTTCACATGGGGCCGCAATGAGGTATTTAACCTACTTGATCTATCCTCTTGAATTGCGGGGTTAAGTCTGATTGGAGAGAAGGATGCATCTCTTTGTGCTTGAACTCCTCTTTCATCGTGTTCCTTTCCCCCCCTCTTTAAATGTTGATTATTTATCTGATTTATTTCTTGCATGTTCAAAATTTTTGTCCAAAATTGCTCAATCTTCTTGCCCACAACACAGCTGCATCTTCCTGTTACCTCTAGATTTGTGAGAGAAGACTCTGTTGGCAGGTTGGTATCTTGTCTTGCATTCCCCTGTAGCCACTGTTGTGAACTGACAAATTCAGGGTGGAAAGAATGGTATTTTTCATTATGACAATGATTCTATATCAGGTTGCTGGTCAAATTAGAGACTCCCACAGATTTTCATAGTCAGATCTGTCTTCTAGTCCATGAATAGATAATTGATCCTTCAATGTTCTACTTTCCCCTTCTCTTTCCACCTTTCTGCCATCTTTGCCTGTTTCTCCTCTTCTTCAGTTCTTGGGTCTTTTTGTTCTTTGGTCTGGAAATGTCAATTATCTTGGTGTTTATTTTTGTGTTGTGTAGTGTTGTAAGTAAAGGGTTTTCCCAGAACCTGTATGGATGATTTTGTTCAAACTCTGTAAAAGGATGATGATGTAACCTGACCACGTTTTCTGGCTCCTTGCCTTTGTTTGTGTCCTATGATAAGAAAGGATGGAATCATTTTCTGGGTATTGTATTTCAGAAAGGACAGCTGGGTCTTGGTGACTTTTCAACACGATCGTCACCAACAGTAGTCACAGCCTTGTCCAAGTAAGTGCAACCCTTTACTGCATGGGTGTGTGTGCTTTATTGGCATTGTCATTTCTCGCTATGACATAATCTGAGCTTTGCACACTTTGACCTTTCTTCAGGTACAAAGTGGTAAAGGCTGCAGCAGGGCGTGCACATACAGTAGTGGTCACAAGCAAGGGAGAATCATTAGCATTTGGTTTCAACAAGCATGGTCAACTCGGAGCTGGCTTTGTTAAAGAAGGTGAGCTCCAATCTGTTGGGTTTTTATTTGCTGAGGCCTAATTTCCTGAATTGTTGTACGTTTACTGGAGCTTGCAGAAAATCACTGATTGTTCTTGCAGTTAGGGTTTTCATCAAGTTCTTGATACTTATGAAAGATTGGTGGGTTTTGTACATTGTCTGCTCCAATTGTCTCACGTTTGTTCGTGGAATTTACAGAGAGTGAGAAGTCACCAGTTCGGAGTCTGGTGACTGATGCTACATTTGTCGCATGTGGTGCTGAATTCACCATCTGGCTCACATCCATTGAAGGTGCTACTGTAATGTAAATGACTTCCAAGCCCTCTTCCTGAAGCCTCCAATGTAATGCTGTGTTTTCTAATCTGGTGGTTCATTTATTTGCCAGATTTGGTTTCAGATTTATAATCCTTGTCTTCAGAGTTTCATGCATGGCCCACACATTGTTCTCCTCTGATGGGTGCAGGTCGGCAGGCTTGCCCCAGTATGGCCAGCTTGGTCATGGAACAGATAATGAGGTAATCAAGTGTACAATGGGTCTTAATTCTTGTCCTTTTGAATGGAGCAGTGATCAGGATGAAATTGGAAGCTTATGCCCTCAGTGATATGAATCTTTTGAAGGGAAGTTCTTTTGAACACAGCTTGCAAACTTTGTTGCAGTACAATTCAAAAGAAGGCTCAGTTCGGTTGGTGTATGAGGCACAGCCTCGGCCTCGTGCTATCAGCTCATTAGCAACAAAGACTGTCATAAAGGTTGCCTGTGGCAACAATCACAGTGGTTTGTTCTGGCCCTCCCTGTACCCTGAATCCCCTTCTCCTTGTTTGAGACTATTGACTGGATCAATACAAACTTTGAACACAGATGCCAATAGATGTACTTAAGCATTGAACAGATTGGAAAAACAGACCAGGGAAAAGCTGAATACTGCTGCAATACATTGGTTCTTTGAAGGTAAGAACCTCCTTCAACTGTTTGCTATATAAAAGCCAGCTCACTGTCCTCTGTTACTGGGTTGTTGAATTGAAAGCATGTTCAACACTGCACTGTCGGGAGCTCCCAAAGTCAGTGGGGAGTAATGGCAGCTAGTCACTGCTATACATGATGAAGGTAATGGTTTGATATTTTGTGGTAGTTTTGTTTTTGCTGGAACTGACTACTATGGTTAGCTTCAAAGTGTTATTGCAGAATTTTTTCTGCACTCTCATAGATGTATGTTCACTATTCCACTGGAGCATACTAGCTTAAATAGAACATGTGGTAAGAAAGAACATCAAATTGATGTGTCTTTAGTAGCATTTGTTTTAGTTGTGGCAAATGTAAGGATGTATTCGTAGGAAGATGGTGGACAAGAGCATAAACTCATGCAAGTCACCAAAAGTTTGGAGCAGACGGTGGGAATGGTGAAGGATAGTCCAAAGTTCATGTCACATATATGAGATAACACCATTGTACATTCTTGCAGTGGCAGTGGACTCTGGTGGCTTTGTGTATACGTAATGCCCTTTCCCCTTTGTGTACTTCGTATCCTTTGAGTTGTTTTGGTACATGATGGTGAACTATGCATTTGTTGTCATCAAACACATTCTAGTTGTTTTATATTCAAATTGTTGTTATGGAGTTTCCTCTGCAATCTCATAGATACAATATGGAGAAATATGCAGTTGTTGCTTTTCAGATGTCCTCTTTTCTCTGGCTGCTGACCTTCTGTTGTGGAGTTGACTACAAGCATCTTGGACTGATTGTTCTGTACTATTGTTTTGGGAATGGGGGAATGTTTGCAGCTGGGGCTTTGGAGGTCATGGCAGGTGAACTTTTCAGACACTTCACACGCTTGCAGAGGATTGGTTGTTTATGTTCTTATATCCAGTACATATGCACTGACCAAGATCAATGGTACTTAACGACACATGTTTTAATCAGCTTGAAGTGTGTGCAGGTTGGGACACAAGGAGCAAAAAGATGAGTGGACACCACGTGTAGTGGAGACATTTCAGAGGGCAAATGTTCTGCCCCCCAATGCACTGGTTGCTGCAGGCTCTGCTTTCTCAGCTGCCACTGCTGGTATATCTGCAGGCTGCTGTCTCCAGAGGTGTATCTGGTCAAGTCATAGTAGTACTGAATTAGGCATTTATAATTCATGTTAATTTGCAGTCACATGTTTTTTGTTTTGACATCATTGGAATTTTTTGTTTATGTAGCGGGTGGTCAACTGTACATGTGGGGTCGCGTGAAGACTACAGGTGATAACTGGATGTACCCCAAGCCTGTCCTTGACTTGAGGTGTGATTCTCTTTGATTGTCCACCTGTGTGATTCTGAAGCAAAAGGAATTTTTTATGTAAGAGTTGGTTGCTTGATCATGTTGGATGTGTTGAGCTTACACTTTTATGCATGCTTCTCAATTTTATGACTGGTGCAAAGTTCTATTGATAGCAGGATATTAATAAATGGGCGTGGTTGGGGGTTAAAGTGGGTGGTCTATAAGGAGTTTAGACTGTGGAAATACAACTAGTCTGGCAGCTGCGGAAGAGTCATGCATAAGCTGGGGGACTGCACTTTATGGAGAGCTTGGCTATGGTCCTACAGGTCCCAAGTATGGGCATCACATCATCTTTTCTCTCTCTTTTCTGTTGGATACTGAATTGATGAGTCTATAGTACTGCATCATCATTGTATTAGGTGGAGATGTTTGCTCCTACTAGAACTGCATGACCTGGTCTTACTGTTTTAACATTGTATTTATTCTAACTACTTGCTGGGGTGGTTGGGGGAGGCTTTGATTGTGCCAGGTCCTCAGCAAATCCAAAGAAAATAGATGCCCTTGAAGGATTGCATGTCATAAGGTCAGGCTTCTGGTTCCCTTCCCAACTGCCAACATGCATGCACATTTCACCTTTATGGTTTGAGTCAAAATGTAATGGTGATCATGTGTGCATAAATCTAGATGTTGCTCATACTAAAGGTACAGAGTTTAATGGACTTGTTTTCAAGGCAGTTTACTAACACAAAATTGGGGGTTACCGTGAACTGGCGGACATGTGCAGTGTGGCATGTGGACTTGGACACTCAGCATTCATAGTGGACCGCTCCAAAGCTCCAGAGAAGTTCAAGGAGGTATTATGTCTTCTCATTCACCCCACATGTCTGTTTCCACCAATTTTGACACTGATTAGGTCATCACGGATTGGGAACATCAAAACTTGCCTTCATTGCTGCAGCTATCAGACATGTTACTGTTGCTGGTCCATGAACAAGTGAGAGACTGTCTCTGTTGTTCATACTGCTAGTTTTATTGTTCCTGTTCAAGTTGTACCCTTCTGTTCTTTTCTTCTTCCTGGTTCTTCAGTTGTTATTGGGAAGTCTTTCTTTGACTTCAAGGAAAAGGTTTGGTTCTCATAATCATAAATATGGAGTTTTCCTGATACTCATGAGATTGTATATATTCATTCCCTGCAGCTTGAAGTTTTCGAAGCAGAAGAGTCTGTTCCAGGTATCTCCTTTGTCCTTTGACCTGATGATAGTCTTCTGAGGGTCTTTTGGTGCAGTGTGGAAATTAGTCTAAGGTTTTGGCTTGGTAGTAAAATGCTTTTTTATATGGAAGCAGTTGATGAGGAGGAAATGGACGAAGAAGTAGAGGAAGCACCTGAAAAGAAGCGGAAGGCTGCTGGAAGGGGCCGTGGAAAACCATCAAAGAAAAAGGCTCAGTCTGAGTCTGATGAGGATGAAAGTGATGATGATAGCGACAAGCCCAAAGCCAAAGGTTACTGTTCTTTCCTATTTTTGACCTTCTGAAAGGCAGTCAGCATCAGAGCTTTGATTTTTTAGACATTATGATCTGACCTTCATCAAGTTGACATCTTTGTGTCATTTGAGCTGGAGCTTTTCTAAGATATGCATAATCTGAAGGCTTTCCTGTTTTTGGTTTATTTGGCTTACTGCACTGGAGTTGTAAGTGCCCACTTTGAGCTACCCCACGAGAGTAGAGAACAGGCTGGATTCAGGGTGCTTAATGCCTTGTATTCTGTGATCAAGGGTTCAATTTGAGATCACTTTGAGTTTCCTGTGGATGAGATGCAGGTGGGCGAGGTCGAGGCAAAGGTCGAGGCAGTGGAACTTCTAAAGCTGCTACAAGAAATGGTGCTTTTAGTGATGATGGGCCTCCAACTAAAAAGGGACGGGGAAGATCAGGAGCTGCTGTGGCTGCTAGTGAAAGTGCTCTTCCTGCAAGAGGTCGGGCCCGGGGACGAGGCCGAGGAAAGTAGCAGCATAGACACGTTTATCATGTCTCTCATGTGGGTTGTAGCTTTAGAGTTTGTGAGCTTTTACTGTTGTTAGGCAAAGGGTTTTATGACTTGAATTTGTCTGCAAAGAGGGCACCGAGTTTTTGCTTTGTCGGTGGCCATGTGGCAAAGAAGAAAACTTTCATACAGTGCAGAGTTTTGGATTTTCAAGCGGAGAGAGGTTAGCATAGCAAGTTCTAGGGTCAAATCTGAATTAAGCTTTTGTTTGTCAGCATCATTTAATTTGAGAGCAATTCTTTTGGTAGCATTTCCTTTTATCCACTGCACATGCTCGCCAATCCAGTTGCACAATAACAGTGACAGTAAACTGTTGCATCTGTGTTTCTTTAGCAGAACAGAGGGTGCAAGTAGGAATTGCATTTTATGCTTCCATGTCAATTGCTATCTCTCCTCTCTCTTTTACCGCTCCCACAGCGCATTCAATACTAAGTGAAATATTAAGTTTTAAGAGCTTAAAATCACCAACATGATATTATCATATGGTTAGATTTGTAGAGACGATGGTATATTAGATGGTATAGCCAATGATCTGAAGGACTCGCATCTTTGATATGGTATGGGACAGTGTTTGTTTTACTGGGGAAATTTTAGTCAAATTTCGACCTGAAAAGTATGGTTTCATCAACCTATATGCGGAGGATTTTTCATGGGAAAAAAAACCCAAATTTGCCAGATTTTGAAGAAACAAATTCTAAATCCTCAGATTTTTATCATGAGTTCTGGTAGGTAACTCAAGAAATAGAAGGATTCTATTTTCTTTCAATTAGTATGTAGCCAAATTTGGCTAACTTATTTTCTGGATGATTGCCACCCTGGCTAAATTACAAAATCCTTTTAAAAAAGCAAAGTTGCCAGAGTTTTCCAAGAGCTTGGCATGAATCGCTGTGGTTTGGGAGATCTCAACATGACAATACAAAACAAACTACCTTACTTCATAAATAGATGTTGATGGGGTAATGAATTGTTTAGGGATGATTGTACCAAAAAAAAATGCACAAAATTAGTTGTCTAGGGACAACCATACAAAAAAAAAATGCAAAATCTCCCATATACAAGTTCCTCCAAATTTCTTATCAATAAAATTATAAAAAAATTGTTGGATAGTAATGCCATTCAGATATTAAAGTCTCCAAGGCACTTGTATGTATGTTCACCACAATGATCCTCACCACATCCATTTGTAATCTGTGATTTTATTTTATTTTTCGGTGGTCAAACTTTGCAAAATTTCAACCTCAAAATTAAAAATAGAATATTTTGTCACGAATTCAATTTTTTTGGGAAAAACATTTGCCAAATTTTTGAGAATAAAAAATTTCCCTGGAGAAAATTTGATCATTTCTGAGACACAGTTTTCAGTTTTTTGACAGTTTTTCACCAGTTTTCTAGCAACATTTTAAAAAAATCATCTCAACAACTAAGTAATGCTAAATCTTTTCTGGCATGATTGTGAATGATGTTACACAAGGTTCTTTTTTTCAATTTGTGGTGTAAAATGTGGTGTAAAATTGCTCCAAAACCTAAACCTATACATTGCAAAAGGGTATCTGGCATAGAGGAATTCTCTCTTCTCTCAAATTTGTGGGAAATTTGAGAGGCACCAAAAACCCTACAACAAACTAAAATATCAGTGTTGAGCAGTTATCAGAAACAGGAACAGAGCCCAACGGTTATCAAGGTGGTTCTTAAGATTCATGACCGCAATCCTCAAAAATCAAACACCTGATTCTGGTATATAACCATGATTCTCAAAAAATTGAAACCGCCCACTCTTCACTGGTTCTTTTGTAAAAACCACCAGTTCTTTGAGGTTTTTGAAATAATCAAGACCCACCAATTCTTTGATTCTGAAAGTTTTCAAAGAATCAGAACCGACGGTTCTCCGATTCTCAAACATTTAAAGGAGGAGAACCGATAGTTCTTTAAAGATTCAAAGAACTGCACTAAAAATCCTAGTTCCCAACGATATATGGATGCTGCTTTGTATCTATATGCATTTCAATACGTCGTCTTCCTCGGAGTTGGATACAGTGGGCGTGTACACTACCCACAGATACTATCTTCTGCCTGACCAGCCGCCCTCTCTTTCTCTCTGCAAACACATGACAACACTGTGCACCTAATGAAACTGTAAGGACCCATTAGAGATGTGCTACCTTATGAGTGAGGTACCAACCTAGCTATACATAGCTAATAAAATTTAAAAACCAAGTCACTTAGTTTCTCTTTCTTTGAAGGTTTTGGACAATGAAAATTTTCTTGCAACCCTAAAATTAATTAATATTGTGAGGATTATAATGTGTCATTACTTTAAACTAGTGTGAACCTGATGCATAATGCACCCGTCAAGTAATAACTGTCACAAAAAACAAAACCCATCAAAAAAAAAATAAAAAAAAAAAGGTTCGGGCAGTTTAACTAAAACAGAAAACAAAACCCAAAAAAAAAATTTTAAAAAAAAAATACAAAGGTTTGAACAATGCCTGAAAATTGCCCGGACAGATAGACA
>Ga0116227_10006714_pt1 | contig 23100 bp, 23 predicted proteins | sample S1TSphgellanicum_FD_89693 | JGI IMG/M metagenome (GOLD analysis project Ga0116227, IMG submission 89693) | Host-associated microbial communities from peat moss isolated from Minnesota, USA - S1T2_Fb - Sphagnum magellanicum MG | ecosystem: Host-associated > Plants > Peat moss > Unclassified...
TGTCATTATCACTTTGGAGGATCATCTCACAAGTAAATTGCAAAAGAAAGCTGCAGAGGTATGTTACAAATTCTTTCTCTCTTTGTCTTTCTCTCTTGGCATCCCCTGTTTGTTTTTTTTCTCAATGAAACAGCTTGATTGATTTTATGACCATAGATAGGTGTCCTTTTGACGAATTTGCTAGATAAGAGGAAAGTTACATGATGAGAGATGTGGTTCAAACAAACATGCAACTTCTTGGGCTTCTCTAAACCAGCTGCTCAAATAGCCCAGTCCTGAATCCAAATCAAATGTGGTTTGAGCTTATATGTCAACCAACAATCTCATCAAGACCATGCTTCAAATGGGAATGACATCAGGACATAAAATGTACTCTACCTTAAACCCTAAACTGTCTACAGGAACTGGAAAGGGGAGTGAATTGTTATCCACTTTGAGCATAAAGCAGGCAGCCACCATCTCTAGCTTCTGGTGAGCTCCAAGTCCATCGGCATTACCTACTCAAACAAAAGACCAACATCATCATCATTAGGTGTGTTTCCAACAAAGCGAAGATCGAAACTAAGAATGCTTACACTTTGAGGGGGGAAAAAGACTTCCGATTGCGGACTTGTAACAATTCAAAGAAAAAGTTTCTTGAAAAATCTATCTACCGAATTAAACAAACCTGTTGACAGACAGATCACTCGAATCGAGTATCCACCGAGCCTGGACAACGACAACAAAGTCAGGCCAAAGAACCTGTGCAACCACCACCGCCCCCCTGTTATACCTTCATAATACGAAAGGAAAAACGCAGAACAACTCTGCCAGATCTGCCGAGACCCCAACACGTAAAATAGGAAACTCGAGTCAGGAAATTTTACATGGATTCATCGTAAGGATGTGCCACAAGTAACAGCACATTAGTCTTCGTTCTTGCATTCTCTGCATGTGTGGAAGGGGAGACATCACACAAAAGCAATCAATTCGATGTCAGACAAAGACCTCGACCTTAAAGCAAAGACAGAGACGTTCTTGGAAGTTTGGAATGCGAGAAGGGAATATGAATGTAGCATCCATCTTTACTTTGGGAATTGGGGAGGGGACGAAGCAAGACAGTCGGAAAACACAACAAGCATAGCACATGAAGCGATACTGTAACTGTAAGCGCCATCCATCCCAACATTATTACAGACCTTATTGCAAAGGAAAGCCTGTTTCAGTTGATATGTTGGATAGAAAAGATGCAGCAGGAGGTAGAGGAGGAGTCCAGAAAAGTGCATCAGGTCATGAAACAATGAGCAAGGCAAAATCTTCAGAGTAACACTTGGATATTTCTCATTCAAGTATTTTCTTCAATTTGAATGTTGGTTTTTCTTCCAACAACATGGATATCCCAAATCGTACCCTCTCATCAATATTCTTTGAAAATGATGGTGAACCTATAGAGGTCTTGTGCTTGAGGGGGACTGGTGTCGAAGAAAACACCGATGTCGTCCCTAGTTGGAGACCTCGAAATTGATGCAGCTCTACTTTTGAAATTATGTGGGTGGGTGATTCTGAACATCCGGCGACAAATGTGCAACAAACAAACTCCTGCTCTTGGAACCCGTAACATAAAACAAAAACTACAAAAACTCTGAAGGAACTCGTCAGATCCGTTGAATTTTGTAGGCTATTATGACCGTGGGAGGAGAGAGAGCGAGAGAGCGCACGAGCGAGAGAGGGAGAAGAGACGTAAGCGGGAGAAAAGAGCAAGAAAAAAACGTTTGCACTGCAAGAAGACCACCCAGACGGCCCATAGTTGGACTCTATCATCTGGGTCTTGTTTACACTCGTGCCAGGTCCATCAACTGTCAGTTAGGTATAACCCTGTCACTGATTGACTAACAGACAGACTTGCTGAATTAATATATTAAATTATTGTCTCTTATATCTTCACAAACTTGAGCAACTAAAGGAGCATTCACACTTGGTGTTAAGTACTCTAGGGTTGAGTCCCCCAAAACCATGCTAGCCATTTAGAACTTAAACATAGTTGCCATGAAAATTTTATGTTAAGCTAACATTGAGCTATGGCTTATTTAAGATTGGGTGCCACCTAGGATGCCACCTAGATTTTCATTTAACACCGATTTAACAAGTGTAAATGCACCATAAAGAAAACAATTTCAAATGTTGCATGCATTAGAAGTTGTACTTAAATTATATCCCTAATATCCCTTGTGTCTAAAGTTTAATTAGATCATGCATCCTTTCTTCATACTTGTGTTGGACAAGGAACCCATCTTGATGCAAATTGCACACCTTTGGAAGAGCGCCACCCACTTGATACATATTCCTTTGAGAAATTATAATTAAATCATAAATGTTTGTTAATGTCTTTCGTTTATTCACAAGTCCTAAAACCATGCATACTAACCAACTTTTAGCAATAATTATCATAATAGTCTACAATCCCTTAGAATTTGTGGGTGCTCTCAAAAATGAAATTTGATTGAATTCATTTTGCATCCAAAATTAGTTAACCATGTTGCACATTTTCATCATTTTTCATACTTCTTAAAGCAAATGATGAAAATCAATTTTTGGTTGAAACAATGAAAGATCAACTTAACATTTATGTTAATATTCCAATTTGAAATGCATATAGACATTTTTCACCTATCTTCACAAATGTTTTGTTTGCCTTTGTGAATGAAATGAATTGTTCTATCCACATTCTTAGTAGGGTTACGAATGTATATTGGTACCCAATAGGTCAAAAACTATTAGTAGACAATTGAATATTTGATATAACTTAGGCATGGATATCCACTGATGAAGAGAAACATCAACAACAAGATGAGCCCTAAAAACTAGCTATGTATAGATTTTTAAGCCAAAATTTTCTTTATTTTGCCCAAACTTATGAATTTGCAACTCAAAAATATTAGCAAAGTGTGTCCACATGCTCATCACAAAAATGCACTATGAAAAGGAGACTATATGACTATGGATTGGGAAAATGGGATTATACAAATGCATATGAAACCGGATTGTGAAGAGATTGTATGAATGTGGGTTGTGAAAATGGGATTATACATATAGGCTTGTTCTTGAAGTCCTTCCTATAATTTGAAGGTGATAACACCTTGAAGGTAGTAACACCCAGGGAGGTAGTCCAAAGGTATAGGCCCCAAGATTAGGAAAGCCATGTAGGCCTTCCCTAATGTAAATACCAAAGGTCTTTTATTGAAGAGTGGAAGGTTTACATGAAAATGGTGCAAGGTTCTTTCAATCGACGAAAACAAGGTTCATTATTTGAATGGTGGAAGGTCTTTTTCAATTTATGGGAGCACCTTCAATAGAGGGAATGTGTTTTCAAATACAAATATGAGACCTTGGAATGTTTTATTAATGTGTATGAACCAATGTTGGCTAGTTTTTGGTCTTTATGAAAATTGTTAGGTTCAAGTCTAGGTTTTTATAAACTAGAAGATCCTATGGTTTTGGGTTTAACAAATATTTTTAAAATTTAAAACATGTTAGTTAAAAATAAATACCACAACTTTTACACCATATCTATTCATCTTACGTATTAATTAGATAAGTTGTCTTCCAAGTTTATATTCATTTTTTTCAAATAGGTCATTTCCATTGGCCCACCATGGCTATCAAAAAAATTAAAAACTTCACAAGTTCCCCTAAAGTTTAAGAAAAAGAAAAAACTTTATTATTATTATTATTATTATATGGCAATCCATGACTAAAAATTAATATATTTCATTGTGAAGAGGACCATCCAAAAGGGGGATGAAGTTTGAAATTTCAACAAAAGCATCATTATTTTCAATGTTCAAAATCTCCTTGCTCATATCCATTGCATTAGTAGGAATTACTTCTTCCTCATGATTAAAAACCACTACAACCTCTTTTCTAATATCTCTTACATTGACAAAACATGTTTTTTTGCTCACAACGCATTGTCTCAACCACGTCATTCAAAGCACAATACCTATATGTAGATGAAACAAAAATAAAATTAAAAAAGATATTCACAATATTTTGCAACTCAACATTTTTAGGAAGAAGTATGCATGTCCGTTTAAAAGCAACTTTAATATGGTCCATGCCACTTGATTGTAGTGGGATAACCCATGATGCAATTGGAAAAAATTGACCTGATCTACACATATTTAAGAGCACAACAAGGAGTCATGACCCAAGATGCTTGCGCACTTTATATTTTTCCCATGCATATGCAAGCTCTATGACATTGGTTTATGACAAAGGTACATTATTCTTCAAAGTTACAACACTATATTTGGCATGTTTTAATTTGCTTGCTTTTTTTTCTTATGCATTAACATTATTTTCAACAAATTGAAAATGAGATTCACATGAATCTTTTAAATAGTAGCCCAACATCCCCCACATAAGTATGTGGGCGTGCTTGTTTAAGGTTCTTGCAATGCCTTGATTGAGGCATTCTTATCCCATGCAAATGTAACTTTCAATACCTTATGCAACAATAGTAAGCTAATAATTATAAACTTATAATCCATCTATAAATGCAAATGAAACAAACTTCGATTATGCTCCAATGAACATAGCCCATACATGCATTATCTTGCAAAAAATGTTCCATGAACATCAAGCATGAAAGATCAATATCAAAACCTACAATGCCAATAATGATGGATTATTTCAAAATGTTTCAAATTATCTTGTGTAGCTTTGCAAGCCAAAGCTTTCATTTGAAATTTTTTTTCATGGAAACACCATAAATTGATCCTCCCTCATCCCTTTAACCAATCACAACTTGAATTAATGTTGCTTCTTAATAACACTATATTTATTGAAATTTCATCTTCCCTTGTTGTGCCCCTGTGTGTGAGCTTTTATCCTTCCCCCCCCCCCCCACCCAAAGGCTTGCATAGAAAGTCAATAATCCATTATCCAAATGGACAATGAACAAAGGGCAATCCATTCTCCACACCAAACACAACTTAGGAAAAAAAAACCCTTTTCCACCCACCCACTAAAAATAAAATGGAAGCCCCTCCACTTGATGATGTGCCTTGTCATTGGTTGCATGGAAATTCTATTCATAAAATTGGTTGCCACTATATTTTACTTGGACTAATAGCCCTTTTTAAAAACATTTTACCCATTGAAACCAAGTCAAAAAAATTTGACCAACAATTTTGAATTTAATAGGTTCAACCTTTATAAAAAAACCTTTAACTTTGGGTTTGGGTTGACGCTAGTTACAACTTATTCATGAAGATGGTTTGGAAGTTGATTTTTAAATGATTTGGATTTTCTTGGATTTTGGTGTTCCCAAAATGTTTTCATCAAGTTATCAAAAGGTTCCAATGGTGTTCCTTTTAACTTTTCAAAGTTTTCAAAATGTTCCCAAAAACAACAGTAAGGAACAATTCACCAACAATGGTTTCCATTCACATGTGCTTTATTTGAACCTCTATTCAACAAAAGGAATTTCACAACATATTTGTGTAAAATTCATTTTAATTTAACATTGAAGATGACCTTATATATTAAAACTTAAAATTAGGACCTAAGACCTTAGAGATTTAGAACTTAGACATGATAAGACCTTAGACTTTTAAATTTTTTAAACATTATCTAAACATAAGACCTTATCCTTTATTTATCCTTATGACCATCATCTTGTGAAAACCCTTTAAAACCCATTAGGTTTGATTTTTGGTATATCCAAATCTGGATGTAAACGTTGGGTCTAGTTTTAAGGCTAGGTTTGATCAATCCTAAATCCTTGTAATCCCACCTTTAGTTTTTAAACCTAGATCCAAATGCAAACTTGACTAAAAACTCAAAACCAATCAACATTTGTATGAGTATGAATTGATAAAAGTAAATTGTATGTGTAGGATAAAGTTTACGATTCTAATTTTTATCAAACATGGGTAGATGCAGAGTTAAGTGGCTCAACTTCAATAAATAAAAAGTCCTTAGAAGTCCATTTTTTGATGTTGAATTAACATAAATGGAGGACTATGGGTTGGTTCACGAGCTAATTAAATTCATATGAAAATATACCCATTTAAACATTTTTTTTACATACATTTTACAAGGGAAAAAATCATCAATCCAACAAAAAAAAGACCCATGTAAAAACTTTTGAAATAAGGTTCAAATTTTGGTCATTCAAAAGTTCATAACTATAATTTGGTTAAAGCTTTTATAATGAAAATTTTAAATCTATGTTTGTTTTTCTTTCATCTATCAAATATTAAGCCTTTTAAGATATATTTTCAAAAGATATTGAAAATTTCATGTATGGGAAATGTAGATGGTCGGGATAGTCCATATGTTTTCACTTCAAAAGTCCATTACTACATAATGAATGCACATTTATTGTGCACAAATTATGTAAATAGTTTTTTATTGAAGTTGAGAATCTTAAATCAAGTCCTAATTATGCATATAAATGATTTATGGCATATTAATTCATTACACCCTGCAAAAAAAATGCAATGGGACACAAAAAGTGAATCACTATAGCTTGTATTCACCCACATAAAGACTTGCACAATTTTTTTAATTAAAAAATCTCATGATATTTGATGAATATCACAAGAAAAAACAAAAAAATGTGTTAGAACCCTATTTGCAAATAACTATTACACATGTCACTCAAGATAACTAAAAATACAAATTCAAACAACCAAATCCAACAATTTCATTTTTTTTTTCACACTTACACACAAGCCTATTCAACATCCTTGATATATTTACACATTAATATTATAACCTATGTCTATATACATGCATGGTTAAAATAAGTAAGGTATTTTTAGGAAAGGTTATTAGTCCATGCCAAAAATAGTGGCAACAAATGTTAGGAATAGAATTTTCATGCAACTAAGGAAAGGGCAAATCATAAAGTGAAAGTAATTCCTTCTATTTCTTGTGGGTGGGTGGGAAAGGGGGTTTTTTTTTTCAAGTTGTGTTTAGTGTGAAGAGTGGATTGTCTTAAGTTGATTGTCCACTTGGACAATCGATAGTTAACTTTCCATGCAAGCCTTTTAGGGTGGGGGTCAAAGCTCACATGGGCATAGCAAAGGACTATGAAAGTTCAATAAATATAGTGTTATTAAGAAATGACACCAATTCAAGTTGTAATTGGTTAGAAAGCGGAAGGAGGATCAATTTATGGTTGTTTTCATGAAAAAATATTTCAAGTGAAAACTTTGTCTCACAAAGATATAAAGTTTAGGTTTGCACAAAATAATTTGAAGTATAGGTCATTATTAACATTATAGGTTTCGATATTGATCCTTCATGCTTCATGTTCATAGAACATTTTTTTGTAAGATAAATGCATGTATGGGGTATGCTTGTTGGAGTGGGGTGAAAGTTTGTTTCATTGACATTTACAGATGGTTTGTAGGCTTAGGATTACTAGCCTACTATTGTTGCACAAGGCGTTGAAAGTTGCATTATTGGTAGGGCATAAGGATGCCCCAATTGAACATTTTGTTCATTGCAAGAGCTTTAAACAACAAAGTTTACATACCTATGTGGAGATGTTGGGTTACTATTTAAAAGATTCATGTGAATATCATTTTCAATTTGTTAAATGTAATGTTAGTGCAAAGCAAAAAAATTGCAAGCAAATTGAAACGTGCCAAATATGGTGTTGTAGCTTTGAAGATTTGTGTACCTTTGTTGCAAACCAATGTCATAGAGCATGCATACACATTAGCAAAATATAAAACAAGCAAGCGTTTTGGGTCATCATTCCTTGCTCTGATATGTGTAGATTGAATCAATTTTTTCAATTGCATCATGGGTTATCTCTCTATGATAAAATGGCATGAACCACAATAGATTTGCTTTTGTATGGAAGTGCACTCTTTTTTGAGTTGCAAGATATTATTAATATCTTTTTTTATTCTACCTTTGTTTCATCTACGTAGACGCATTATGTTTTGAATGAAGTGGTCAAGATAGTGTGCCATGAACAACAAGCATTTTTATTTTTTTGTTGATGTACGAGATAGTGGAGATGAGGGCTACAAAGATTTTTTTTATCATGAAGAAGAAGCTTGGACTAATGCAATTCATATGAGTGAGGAGATTTTGGACATCGAAGATGATAATGCTTGTGTTAAAATTTCAAATTTCGTCCCCTTTTGAATGGTTCTCTTCACAATGAGATGTTTTATTTTTTAATCATAGATTGCCATGTATATTACTTTTTGTAATAAATTTTTGCCTTTTTAAATTTTAGGGGATCATGTGAAGTTTCAATTTTACTAATAGCAAGCCAATGGAAATGGGCTATTCGAAAAAAATGAATTTAAATTTGGGAGATAGCTTAGATTATCCTACCAATGACTGATGTTTGGCACTTCTTTGTCGATTTTTTTAAAAAAAAAAGAAGAGGTTTGACTAATGTTAATTTTTATCAAAATTTGTAACTTGGTGAATATTTTTTCAAAAAATGAAAAAGAGACATGAAAAAAAGACTTTTATGAAATTTTTTTCACCATTTTCAAAAAATATATATAAAACTAAATGAGCAATATTTAGACCTAGGAAAGCATTTCTTAGGTCGTCATTTGTTGCAGCACTTTTATAAAAATGTTACAGCCCACCAAGGACAATCATCATTTAATACTAAATTAATGTTGGGGATCCTCACCAATAGACCTACTTGAGAAATTTTATTATAAATAATAATAATAATAATAATAAATTTATTTAAAAAAAACCCTACTAAGGTTCAACAATTTCAATTTTGATTTTCCAAAATTTCAATAGTTAAGGCATAATAAATACACACGCACATTATTGTGTATATGGAAATAGTAACCCAATGGTGAAGACAAATAAATTAATTTTTTCCACAAGTTGAGAGTTGGATTCTCAACAATTTCAAACAAAAGAATATACATAAAACTTTCTCTCTCTCTTTTATTTTTTCAGCTACACCCTTTTTTTGCAAATGGTTTTGTGCTGAACAACATCAATGGTAGCCCTAGGTATAAATGGTAGTTTGAAGGTTGTGTGCAAGGGTTTAGGATTTAGGGTTTAGTGGTTGTAATGAAATTTTAGTAACTGGGTTGAGGTGTGAGAAGATGAGAAGCCCAATCCAGCATGCACTGTCACAATTGAAGTGAATCCAACCATGTCTGCCAGGCCCCCCATGTTTTCCTTGTTGCTTCTTGTCACAAGCTTCCACCGCTTGTTGCAACATTTGGAAAGGGGAATGGGCCCAACCCACACAACCTATGCTTCATTTTGTTCCTAATTTTGCCTTTTAGAAACTGTCTAAGAACAGAGATTCACTGTCTCAAATCACAGATGCACTTGCAAGCAAGCAAGCAAGCAATCTGCAATTTCATGATCTGGTGTGAGCCTGAGTGTCTTGTGTGTGTGTGTGTGTGTGTGTATGTGTATGTGTGTGTGTTTTTTTTCTCTTTTGCCTTGGTTTGAGAGCGAGAGACTGATTCTGCATTCCCTTATTCGCACGTAAGTTTTCCCCGGATCATGCTCTCACAGCAAATGAATAAGCTTTGTGTCTCTCTTGGGTGGTTTTGGAATTTTTTTTGCAAAAAAAAATTTGGGTTGTAATTGTTGCCTTTGCAAAAGTGGCGGAATTTTTGGTCTTTTTGTGCATTTTGTTGGTTTGTTGTTCTGATGGGTTTTGGCAGCTGCAGCTCAGCAGTTTCATGGTGATCAAGCAAGCATTTTGATGATCTGCACTAATCCTCACATCTAGATAACTTCCTTCTTCTTCTTCTTCGTCTTATTCTTTCTTCTTGTGAGCATCTGCTACTCTTCTATGTAACAAACTCTCGCAATGGGTCTTGAGTATCGACCCATCTTGAATTCGCTCTTGAAGAAGCGCCCCAAGTGCTACTACATTGGATCAATAGCTGCAAAGTCTCCTTTTCTTCTTCCTCCTCCTCCTCAGACCACTATTTCTCTAAGAACTCTATGTTTGAGATCATGTCCTCTAGTGCTCAGAGCTTCAACAAGTACTACAATGCGTCTTGATCAACCCATTTCCAACACTACTACTACTACTACACTCTTGAAGCCTCAGCTGCAGTCCTCCTCCTCCTCCTCCTCCTCCTTTGGGTCCATTGCCAACGTTGGTGTTCACATACTTTCTCTTCACAATGTGCAGACACATCTCCAGGGGGGATCAAGACTTGCTAGCATTCAGGAGGGCAGCATTGTGATCAGTCACAAGTTTGGAGTTCGTGCCAGCTCTGGATCATCGTTAAGCATGGCCGAGCCTTACGAAGCAAAGATCAGGGAGATCTTAGCTTCCAATCTGGATCCTGTGGAGAAGCTAAGACTCATTGTGGAAGAAATGAGACTTGTTGACAAAGAAAACATTCGTGAAGCGGTAATGATGCTCACCCCTGAAGAGAGAGAAGAGCTCGACAGGAGGGCTCGTAATGGTGAGGAAGTCGTCCCTGGAGGCGCTGGTGGCAAAAGCCTGGAAGCCCAAATCCATCTCGCTGAAGGTAGAAGAAGAATCTGTCCCCTTGAACCCGCCCTGAGCTCTTCATGCATTTTTGTGTCTTCATTGAATCTTCAGGAGGTTGACAGCTGCTCTTGTTGTGTGGATGATTGAAAGGTCGGAGCAAAGGTGGGAAGCATAGAGCGAAGATCAGGCAGATCTTGGCTTCCAATCTGGACCCTGCGGAGAAGCTCAGGCTGATCGTGGAAGAGATGAGACTAGTTGACAAAGAGAATATTCGTGAAGCGGTGATGATGCTCACACCCGAGGAGAGGGAGGAGCTCGACAGGAGGGCTCGGAATGGAGAGGAAGTCGTCCCTGGAGGCGCTGGCGGCAAAAGCCTGGAAGCCCAAATCAACCGCGCTGAAGGTAGAAGAAGAATCTGTCCTCTTGAACCTCGAAACCCAAAGCTCCCAATCTCTCGCGACTTGGGAGCTTCTTCTTCTTCGCCTTCTTCTTCATCCTGTTGGCTCTCATGGGTCTTCAATAATGAGCGTGCAATCTGTCTATGTAGTTTGATTCTTCGACAACCTGTTGATGATTCTTCTCGTGCCGGTGCTGGGTTCCAAAAGGTCGGAGCAAAGGTGGGAAGCATGCAGGCCTGCTCAGGGCGATCGCGTCTTCGAATCTGGATCCTGCAGAGAAGCTCAGGCGGTTACTGGAAGAGATGCGACTTATCGACAAAGAGAATGTCCGTTTGGCAGTGTCTTTGCTCACACCCGAAGAGAGAGAGGAGCTTGACCGAAGAGCTCGTAATGGAGAGGTCGTCGTACCTGGAGGGTCTGGGGGCAAGACTCTGGAAGCCCAAATCGAGCTTGCTGAAGGTAAGGTAGAAGACGAGGACATTTGCTTTTCTCTTGATCCTTAAACCCTAAAGCCTATTGCTCCACTCTTCTTAACCCCCTTGACTGCCGAGGAAGGAGCTTGCTTCCCTTTGGCTGCATTTGAGCCTCCTCCTGGTGGTGAGCATGCCTGTATGTGTCTGCTGTATTTGAATTGAAGAAGTTTAGGTTGATTCTTTAAGTTTGTTGTTGTGGGTTTTGATTCTCAAAAGGTCGGAGCAAAGGTGGGAAGCATTCAGGGAGAATCAGGCAGATCTTGATGTCGATGATGGACCCTGCAGAGAAGTTAAGGCTGATAGTGGAAGAAATGAGATTAGTTGACAAGGAGAATATTCGTGAGGCAGTGGAGATGCTCCACCCCTTGGAGATAGAGGAGCTCGAACGGAGGGCTAGTCAGGGAGAGGTTGTCATCCCTGGAGGCACTGGTGGCAAGAGCCTGGAAGCCCAGATCCAGCTTGCTGAAGGTAAAGAAACAATTGTTCTCTCCAAGTGCCCAATTGCCCAAAATCTGTCTTTCCCCCAAAACTTCACAACTCCTCCATGTTGGGCTCTCTCGTCAACCTGCTTGATGTCAGCTTCCCAGTGAGCATGCATGGGTTTGGATACGATTGAAGTATTCTGGTTTCTTGCTAATTTGCTAGTTGAAAGCTTGCTAGTTGTGCACATTGCAAATTACTCAATTCTTTCAAGTCCCTCAGCATGTAGTGTGATGTTGGCAGACTGGTGGTGAGCATTGCATGGGTCAGGATTCAATTGAAGTAGTTTGGATCCTTGAAAGCTTGATAATTGTGTGGGTTGCAAGTGTATCTCAATTCTTTTGAGACCCTTGGCAAGCACTCTGATGTTGGCAGACTGAAGGTGAGCATTGCATGGGCCTGGATTTGATTGAAGTAGTTTGTATCATTGAAAGCTTGCTAGTTGCATGGGTTGAAATCCTCCCACTCTTCCAAGTCCTTTGCAAGCAATTTGATGTTGGCAGGCTGGTGGTGAGCATTACATGGGTTGGGATTTGATTGAAGTGGTTTTGTATCGTCAAAAGCTTCGCTAGTTGCATGGGTTGCAATCCCCTGATTCTTTCAAGTCTGTTGGCAAGCAGTTTGGTTTTTGCAGACTTATGGTGAGCATTGCCTGGGTCTGGATTCAATGTCAGTAGTTTGAATCCTCAAAAGCTTGCTAGTTATGTGGGTTGCAATCCCTCAATTCTTTCAAGCAATGACCCAATTCTTTTAAGTTTCTTGGCAAGCAGTTTGATGTTGGCAGGCTGGTGGTGAGCATTGCACAGGTCTGCATTCAATTGAAATAGTTCGGATTTGGAAGTTTGCTAGTGGTCTGTGTTGTAATCCCCAAATCCGTTCAAGTCCTCAAGCACAGTGTTTGATGTTGACAGACTACTGGTGATGAGAGGCATTGCATGTGTCCAGAATATAAAGGTTTTGGAAGCAGTTAATTGATAAATGGTCAGTTGATGGTTGTGTTGCTGGTTGTATTGGTGATTCAAACAGGTCGGAGCAGAGGAGGTAAGCATCGAGGAGCACATCTGGAGACTGAAGCATAATATCATTTGTGGCACTGAAGTTATTCCAGTGCTGTGTATACATGAATTTTGTAGAAATGGGTTACAAGGGTGTGTTGGCTACCAGGACTGAAGAGGTAAGAATTAAATACTCTGGCTAAATTTTGTTTTTGATGTGTACAGAAGTTGCTTAAATGTGGAGGTTTGGTGATAGGTTACCAACTTGGCAATGTGGTTCATGAATTATACATAGGAGTTTGTTGATGAGCATATGAGAGTGTGTGTTGTCAAAAAAGCTGTTCATCAATAATGTTTCATCAATTTTTGAGGAACAAAAAGACATGGTGGTGGTGGGAAATTGCCTATCTCCTGGTAGTCTCTGAAAATTTCACAAATTCTTGCATGCACGAAATTTTTCTGAAACATGTTGAGAATGGGTGTGATAATTTTGGTGATTTGTGTACTGGACAGCAATAGTTGTTAGTTAGCATCGGTGTGGGTGACAAAGCAAGTTGGAAATTTCAGACAGAAATTTTCCAGGCAGTGGAAAAACATGAAGAATTCAACTCTAGAAAGAGTGAATGTCAGGTATACTTTGCAATGAGTGGGTGGTGTTCATACTGTTGGCAAAATGATTCAGATCAACCAGCTTCCCATCTGCTGCCCTGTGCCACAACTGTTCCAATAATCTGGTCTTGAGTTTGAAGTTCAAAATCTCAAGTTTTGATGGAATTGACTTTTGCCTGTAAGTGAATTTACTGGAAACACTTTCAATCAAGAATTGTGCAGCATGAAAATTGGTTGCAAATCTGAGTGCATGGACATGATTATCTCATGGAGAACAGAAGTGAATAGAAGTGTCCAAAATTACAGATACTGAGATGTTCATTTGTGCAAAACAGATGAGAAATCTTCACACAACAAAATTTGCCATTTGTCAAGAAAAACACATGCAGGAGCCTGACGGTAAGCACTAGTTTTTCAGAATTGAATTGAGATCGACCTCAAGAAGAAGAAAAAGAAGATCAGTAATACATCAAAAGACTTTGGATCAGAAGAATGCAATATTGGGAACCTGCTTCCTCTTCCAGAAAATCATTACCTGTATATAAATCTGAAAGGATTTCGGAAATGCTACTCTCCCAAACCTTAATCCGCCATATCCATTTCTTGTTTTCTTCTCTCTCCTTTCCTCCCTCCCTCCTCACCATGAACTACGGGATCGGTGGTTGGGTGCTGAGAAGGCGGGAAGTAACCACAAGCCATCCATCGCCTCATGGATGGATCGGGAGAGGACTTTCTAAATAGAGACGACGACACACGAACCTTACTTACGTCTTTCTTTGTCGTGGAAGATTTCATCGGCGTTATCATCGCTGGAGATTCCTTTGCAGAGAGTTGCAGAAGAGTTTGTCAACCACATGAAGAGCAATTGGAGCTCTTCATCAGAATTTAAACCTTGAAAGATCTGGGGTTGGGTTTGTCGTTCCTGGAGAGAGGGTTTGCACGAGATGGCAGGATTGAAGAACAAATACTACGTGCTACGACATGGTCGCAGCATACCTAATGAGGAGGGTCTTATCGTGTCGCTTATGGTCTGCTTCTTCTTTCTGATACCTCTTTCTCATTTTTCCGTTTTGTATTTCTAGCTCTTGAATTAGACCACAACATGGGTTTCGGAGACTAGGTTTCTGCTGGAAGAATCTAATCTTGTAGATTTTCTATAGAAAAAAAATTGCAAACATATTGTGAATGAGCCAACCACAGAAGTGTTTGTTGAGATCTGAGAAAAACTGGAGAGTGGACATGGGTGGGTGGGGAGGATGGGGTAGAGTAATGGAGTGTTGCCAATGTATGGATTGGCACCTTCAGGAGTTCTTCAAGCCAAAGCAGCAGGCACGACCTTGGCAAAGGTAGTAGTGGTAGTAGTCTTCTGTCCATCACCCCTAAAATCACAGAAACTTTCTAATCCAACAACACCCATCAACCCTTTCTACCCCAATCTTCTTTTGTGATTTCTGTCTTGTATCAATTTGCTGGACTGTTATTTTCACCAGATAGAAACTATGGTGTGTCGTGTCTATGTCTTGTGCATATCTTATGATGAAATTGTCATGTGTGTTGTGCATATCTTGTTGTGTACATAGGAGTTGGAGGGATTGAGCATCTCACCAGATTGTGTAAGCATCTACACATCACCCTTCAGCAGAACAACTCAAACAGCACAAGCTGTGGCTGATGTATTGGAGTCATCTTTGGGTACAAAGCCTTCCATTCAGGTGCAGATTGAACACAGTACCAGTGTCTGTTTCGTTTTCTCACAAATTTGTGGCATTTTGGTAAGGTGTAGAAGAATACCTGTTTGGTTTAGCCATGTTCAACCTCTAACCCCTTTCTGCAGAACTTGTGTAATAATATCAATTCTGTGTAGTGCAACAGTTGATGGAAGAGCTAAGAGAGCGATACTTTGGACCTTCTCTTGAGCTCCAATCTCATGAACATGTGAGTATCATTTAACCATATCTTCCAAAATTTGCCTACAAAAGTTGCACAACTGTGTTGGGTTTAGGCTTCTGAGAGAAATCTTCTTCATGGAAGATAAGATTTGTTTAGGGCTGGGTGTTGCTCAGAAGAATTTTCAGAGTCTGAAGACTATGTCTCTTTAGTGCTAGCCAATATCATGACTAAGTCTCCCAGTTGTTTCTGGAAATGTGAAACTCAGGATGCAGGTTTTGTATAATTGTTTGCACAGACTTTTGGTTAATTAGTATATCCTTGTCTATACCTACCACTTTTGGGAGCTGATGAAGTCAGTTGGTAGTCATGGCAGCTCATCCCTTCTGTTCATGATGGAGAAGGTGATGGTCTGAAACTTTGTGAGCAACTATCACAAGGTTATGACTGCACTCATTGTCCACATTACCTTGAAATTGTTGTTGTCAATATTTTTCTCTGCAAATTGCATGGATATATGCAAGTGACAGTGGTACTTGTGTGCGATGTACATGGTTGTAGTATCCTGAGATATGGGCAATCGATGCACTGGATCCAATGGTAGGACCTGAAGGAGGTGAAAGCGTGGCTGATGTTGCCCATCGAGTCAGCCAAGCCATTTTGTCAATTGAGTCAGAATTGGAAGGGTACATGATTCTTGTTGCACATTATTGCAAGAAAAGCTTTAATGGGATGTGGATTTATGTGGCTGCTTTCAGTTGGTCATTAATGTATTTATTCTTGCTGCTGTTGCAGGTGTGTGGTGTTGATAGTAAGCCATGGTGACACTCTCCAAATATTGCAGACAGTAGTGCATGCAGCACTATTGAATCTTGCTACAATGGGTTGTGGCAGCAATACATTATCATCAACCCATCTGACTGGAGCCATCTGTACACCAGTGTTGGCCCAGCATAGAAATTTCGCTTTGCTTACAGGGGAACTTCGGCAGCTCACATGACATTTCTGCCACATTCTACTTTGGCTGGTACATCATTAACAAGGGGTTGTCATCTTCAGTGTTCTGCTCAATTTGGAGTCTCCACTCTGGAACTTGATAGATTCAACCTTTCTACCTTTCCACAATGCTCTTGGGTGCATCAACTTACTGCCTTTCGAGCTTGTGATTAAATTCTAGACAACTTCAAGAATTGAATACAAGCTAAAGTTGTCAATTACAGGATCTCCTCATGGATATTCAAATATGGAGTTACATCCTCTCAATTTGCAGTGCAGGCACTTCATGTACCCATATTCTCCAGACACTAATACATATATATGAAATTGGAGAGAAATCACCACAACAATTAGAAGATATAACAATGAGTGTGATCATAACAACCTTGTGACAGTTGCCCACAAAGTAATGGACCATCACCTCCATCACAAACAGCAGTGACAAGCTGCCATGACCACCCACTTCATCAGCTCCTGAGGGTGGCTGCAGATATGTATATAAAATCGTTTGCCCAAAATCTGGGTAGACCAGTATACAGAATCTGCATTCTGAGTTTCTGTTGCATTTCTGAGAGCAGCAGGAAGACTCAGTCGTGATGTTGACTAGAACTCAAAAGATATAGCTACAGGCACAAAATATGTGCAATCTTCAAGAATCTCAGAAGCTTGTTGAGCACCCCTAAAAATCAGTGGATTCAGAAACCTACATGTTGACAACATACTGTAGGATGAGCACCTGAAGTGAGAACATTACATATGGATCCAATGAGAACCAAATGATTAGAGCACTCATCTCAAGCCCTCGTTGCATGATGGTCATCACTGAGAACTAAATACCAGATCAATGGGCAGATATGTCTAGACAGTGGATCATTTCATAATCTGGCAAGTTGTGCTGAATGGACAGAAGACATAAGCATTTGTGATGATAACAAGCAGAAATTCCTTGGCCAAGTCATAGCATGTCAATTTTGTTGTAACATGTACAGAGTTTGGATCAACATTTGAATCCATCAACATTTGAAACCACATACAGCTACTCTGTTATTCTATTGAACAACCTGTTACAGAATCTGTGATGAAATGCAGAAGTTCCCTGACCCAACTATCTCATGCCAGTTTGTGAACACTCCAAACTAAAGAATACACATTGAAACCTCTTTGGAGCTGCTAGCAAAAAAAGGTTAGAGACAATAATAAGAAAGGCCCCACATGCATGCACATTGTCCTCTTACTCTGTGTAAGACACAAGCCTGAAAAACAAGTTCTATACCATCTGAGAGCATCCTCCTCACTGCTGAAGATGAATTCTAAATCTAGATTGGTTTGATCTTGAAGTGAAGACCAATGAGAGAAAACACAAAGCATTTCAGGTCCTGCAAGCGAAAAAAAACAGCACAACATTACTGTAAACCCTAGCAACTGCTATTGACATGTTCCAGTAGAGCTAGACCCCTTCATGATTGCACATATGCAGAGCTATTGAGCAGAACATAAAAGAAGATGATGAGGATCAAGAGCACAAGAACAAATAGTCATATACCTGAACCAGGTAGTAGAATATCCGAAGTCCTTCAGGATCTTTGCTGCTCTGGACATCAAGCAAGGAGCCAATCTTAGACGTGGTGAAAGAGATATGGTCATTGCCCATGACTATCTCCAGCTCCTGCCGCCCAACTCTGTCTGGCTCAGGCCAGTTGTTGTCATCTTCCTTCAATATCTACACAAAACAGACCCCTCTCTAAGGAAAAGCTGATAGAAAAAAACACAGTATCCATACCAAGACGGAGTATTCATCATGCTCAAAAACCTCGAAATGCTCTTCAATCCTTCTTCCTCTTCCTCCTCCTACAAATGCAGAAAGCAACCAAACCCTGGCCCAACTCTGTCTGGCTCAGGCCAGTGGTTGTCATCTTCCCTCAATATCTACACAAAACAGACCTCTCCCCAAGTCAAAGCTGATAAGAAAAACACAGTATCCGTGCCAAAACACAGTATTCATCATGCTCAAGAACCTCGAAATGTTCCTCAATCTTTCTTCCTCTTCCTCCTCCTGCAAACGCAGAAAGCAACCAAACCCTAACCCTAAACCCAAGCACAGAGCCAGCGATCGCTGGACTCATCAGAAAAGGGCAAAAATTTGGGAGAAAAGAGGCAAAAAAAATCAACCTCACTATCGGAGATGATACGACGACACTCTCGTAGAGCAGCCTGCGTGAGAAAAACCTCCTTGCGGATCATCGTATCGTTCTTGTAGTTAGAGTTGTTGGCGTACCTAAGCTTCCCATCCGGCCTGAACTCAAACTCCAGAAACTCATGCCCGAATTTCCCTTTATGTCCAACATAGTATCGCACGTAAAATTCCCCAACATCCTCCGCCATCGCCGCTCTTACAATCTCTCTCTCTCTCTCTCTCGCGTTTCTGGGCCTGCGGGCAAAAGGCTGTTGTTCTTAAAGCGAGTTTTTTTCATCCACATCCGTTTATTTATCATCCTCTATAGGCCTACTATAGTTCACGTGGTTATGTTTTGCATCCATCAAGGCGTTTGTTTCATTCATAATGGCGAGGGGGCAGACTCTCTGCTGTGGTGGTGCCTGGGGAAGGAGGGAGGAGGGGAGGGGGCGTTTGTGCGCTACAGCGGCTTTGCAGCGATGCTGTGGCGATGGCGGGTGGCAATAATAATGGCAGCGCCGACGTGAAGGAGCATGAAAATCATCGTCGCTCTCGGAGCTTGGAGAGAGTGGACAGAAGCAGCTCGCGCCAAAGAAGACACCGATCGCCTAGTGTTTCCCCTCCGCTTGAGAGAGCTAGTAGTAGACGGCGTTCGGCCGTTGCTGAGGACACTCGGGAAAGGAATGTCCAGAAGGAAAACGAGAGAGTTGTGTCCAAGGACGGGGACGGAAGAGAGGAGGTGAAAGTGAGGAGGAGAAGGGAGCAGCGAGCGGGCAACAGCAACAGTGGCACTAGCAGCAGCGATGATGGTAGCAGGGGTGATGAAGACGAGGAGAGTAATAGGGAAGAAGATGAAGGAGATGGTGATGAGAGTGATAAGGGAAGAAAGAAGCGGAAGGCGGATCGGAATGGAGAGAAAAAGAGGAAGAGAAGACACCGCTCTGTGAATTCGGATAGTGAAGAGTTGGAGGAAGAGGAGTCTGATCACACTGGAGATAGCTCTGCGCAAAGCTCAGAGGACAGCGAGGAGGAGCGCAGAAAAGCCAGGAGACGCAAGAGACGGAAACGGAGGGAGAGAGAAGAACGGGAGAGGGAGAAGGAGGAACATCGGCGTAGAAAGAACAAGGTAAAAAAAAACCTGTCGTTGAAGTGCTCCGAGATTAAGTCTTCTGGAGAATCTGTGCTCCTGTGGCTTGCACAATGTGCACAATTGTGCTCAGAATTTTGTGAAATTTAGACATGAAAGATCCAGTTCTTCAGATGCATAGAGAGTCGAATAGAAAGCAGAATGGTGTTTTCAGGAGAGTGATTTTGGAAAACCCTAATTTTCTGTTTTTCCTCCTCTTTGATCTTTCAGAATGTGGGGGACATAGGTATTTCCATCTTTCTTTAGTGCAGAGTAAAATCCTCTGGAATCTAGAGTTGCTCTAGAGTATATGCTAGGGTTGCATTCTATGTGTCCAGTATTGTTTTGTGAAGGGTCTCAGTTCATTCACCACAAGGGAATCTGGGTTCCATGATCACTGCCACACTTTGTCCTCAGCTTTTTTTCTTTTGGCTTCTAGTGTGAGGATTATTGTCAGTGGTAGTGTCATTATGTTGATCAAAGTGCCAGGCATGCTATTTTCATTGACTGCAACTTTCCATCCACACCAGAAGCGAAAGCTGAAGGAGAAGGAACGGGAACTAGAGAAGAGGAAGAGGAAGAAGGAGAAAGTGGAAAAACGTGCAAAGGGTCCCATTACATCTTCGTGGGGCAAATATGGGCTTATCAAAGAAATCGATATGTGGTTTGTTTCCTTACACAAAACCTGCCACTTTTCCATGTTGTGGGATCTTTGAGATGTATTTGTGCAATGTGTGCCATTTAGCTGCATCTGTATGCTACTATTTTCTGTTGAATTCTTAGAGCTTTCTGGACATTTTGTATCTGTTATTTAGAACCCTTCCAGGATGCTGATGCTGTGGATATTCAAGACTGAAGAACGCTACTTAAAACTCTTGTTGAATTTGTAGAATGTTTTGTTATCTACTATTGAAATTCCCTGCAGGATGCTGCTGATGCTGTAGACCTTCAAGACTGAAATTATGTAATGTAGTTTTGCTTTCCAAATTTGTTACTATTATAGGTCCTATTGAAGGATGGAACTTGCATGTATTTGTTTTCAAGTAAATGGGTTGGAGTCTGATGCTGTTGTCTCCTCTGTGTATTATTCAGGACCAGGCGACCTGAGTTTAGTGCCTGGTTGGCAGAAGTGAAAAAGGTAGTATAGCAACCACTGATGCAGTTTATTACTCATCAAAAAATTTGACAGATAATAAGGTCCTTTTTGTTATTCAATTCAAACGACATAAGTTTGTCAACTGCAAGAGTTGTACATAGATTTTCTCATGATCACTGTGTTTTGGACTTTGGTCTTGGCAGGTAAATTTGGAGACACTAACAACTCGAGAGGAGAAGGACATGTTCAAGCAGTAAGTTCCAAGTGACTATTCAACTGCTTTTACATGCAGGTCTCTCAAACCATTTTCAGTAGCTGATTCATTTGTTATCAGTGCTAGAGAGAACACCAACAAATTGGCCACACCTAGGGTTCTCATGGGCCAGTTTATCTTCTCTCCTCCTGCTTCCAGGTACATGGAGGACTACAACACAGCCACTTTCCCTTCCAAGAAGTGAGTTGTTCCCCATCATTCTTTTTTTATGCGAATTAAATCTCTTTACATGTGTGTTCACAGTCCTCGTCAACACAGGTTTGCTATACTCTTGGTAAAGGTGATGAATCTGATCAATGTATGCATTCAAGAACCTTTTGTCCTGGTTCATAAACCCATAAAACAATTAGCTCACCTTTACAGGATTTTGAGATTCTATCTGGTGTCTTGAATTTATGTCTGTTATACATGATGCAGGTACTACAATATAGATATCTACCACCGTCGGAAAATGACAAAGATGCAGGTCAAGGGCATGAAGAAGCTGGCAAAGAAACAGTCGGAGCGCACTGAGTTTAATGATGAAGAGCAGAAGCGGTATTCTCTCCTCCTCAATTCAAGTTCTGGGTTGCATCTTGCATTGTGTGTTTCATGAGGCTTCTTAAGAACCCATGTCTCCTGTGCCTTGCGGCATATCAGGAGCTGTATAGCTCACATTTAACCCTTTCGTGAGCACAGGCAAGAGATGATGACTGAGCGAGCAAAGCAGAAGGAGGCAGAAGTGGAGGCTCTCAAACGCTCAATGCAGAGTGGCATGGTATGTGGCTCGTACCCTTGTTTTCAACATCTTGCTGGACCTTAGAAACATTTCTTACCAGAAGTTTTTGCCAGGCCTTTTTCATACTTGAAAAGATGGAGAACGAGTCTTGAGACTTTTCTCTTTTTAAGTAGGTTTCAAAACTTTGGTATCCCTTTCTTAAGTCATGTGCTGTTGTTGCTATGGGGTCTATGACACTTGGGGGTTTGGTGATGGGGGCCAGGGACAAGCCATGAGGGAACAAGCTGTGCTTCGTGAGGAGATGCAATATCACTACCGACTAGGCAACTTTGAGGTACCCACCTCTCACTTGTCCTATTTTTCTGAAGCAGCCGCCTACATTGCTCTGCTTTGTGTCCTGGGCAGTGATTTGTTGTTGGAAATGCCCCTTGTCTGCAATTGGCCAATAATGAATCACAAAGCTGGTCATTTTGGTCTGGTTCCTGGGAAAGAGTGAAATGTGGATAAGTTATTGATTTGATACTCAGAACTTCTTCCTTGTTGCAGGCTGCAGCTGCAATTCAGAGACGTCTTGATCCTGATCTGCCAGGTGCTGGCAAATAGTAAGAGAATTTGCAGTTTGTCCTATTTGGGAGGTCTTAAGTTGATCAATTTAAGCTTTGGCTGAGCAGCATGAAAATTCTTCAATATATCATGCAATGGCATCCTTCCAGGAATTTTGTTTCAGAGGCTCTCCTCTGTGTCATTTTCTGCACCAACAGTGTATTGACATATCATTCCTTGGTGTAATAACCTGGGAATAACAGCTCAAATTCTCCGCATGATGGGGACTTAAAATGCAGGAGATGCAAGTTTGTTTTTTGAGGCTGAACACCTTGGGGAATCTAAAAATGTGTTTTTGAAGTACAGATTTGCAACAATTCACACTCCATCAAATGTGTACAAGGTATTGGCAGCCCCTTCATCAATTCATTGATGATATGCTATATACTAGTGGGTGCCCGTGACCTTCGGCCACTTTGAAGTCCCCCAGTTTCTTTAAACTTGGTTCGCGTTTTAGTTTTTTTAGAAACTTTTAACTTTTTTATTTTTTTATTTTTATGTGTTTTTTATTTTTATTATTATTTTGTGATCATCCAGCCGGACGGACATTTCATCCATCCCTTTAATCGGGACAGACAGTAGCTAAAAGAAAAAAAGCTTCCCCAAAATTCGTCTCGTCATCAAGCCGAATGGACATTTCATCCATCCCCTTAATTGGGACGGACAGTATCTAAAAGAAAAAAAGGTAGTCTTGGTCAATACAAAAAAAAAAAAAAATTTTGGGCTGTCCAAGGCCAAAATTTTTTTTTTTTGGTTTTCCCCTAAATCCGTCCCGGCATAAAGCGGGACGAACATTTCACCCGTCCCCTAAAA
>Ga0116227_10006715_pt1 | contig 23099 bp, 13 predicted proteins | sample S1TSphgellanicum_FD_89693 | JGI IMG/M metagenome (GOLD analysis project Ga0116227, IMG submission 89693) | Host-associated microbial communities from peat moss isolated from Minnesota, USA - S1T2_Fb - Sphagnum magellanicum MG | ecosystem: Host-associated > Plants > Peat moss > Unclassified...
AAACCCAAAAAGTTCTCCCGCTTCTTCAAAGTTGGGCAGACCAACCCGGGGTGGGTTTTTAGTTGGAGGGGGGGTTGGGGGGGGGGGGGTGGTTGAAGGTGATGGATGGGTTACCCAAGTAGCTATCTCCATTATTATTATTATTATTATTATTATTACCATTTTTTATGGATATACCGTGCTCTTGTTTGTTCACTTTTACTGCACTAGGTGAATAGCTAATGGGGGATGACAGAGAGAGTCCTTTTGAGAAATTATGGTTTTGAGAAAGGATGAGCACAGCATCTACAGTTGGACAAACGCTGTCTCTTTTCACACACATATTTGTAGCTGACACAAAATAAAATAATATGGTGATGTCCGAAGGGTAGGGCTCGGCTTCGTGACCCTGCCATCACTGGCCAGAGTATATGCAAAAAGATTCAAGTGTAAGTAAGTAAGACAACCACTTGGACCAAATTTGTTCCTCTTGTCTTCATGCCGAAGATTCAGTGCTCAGTTAGAGCATCCCCCATATTGGAAGAGCATGTTTTGGATGTAAAACAAGTTTACGACGTACATGGCAAAGCATGTTTTGAATGTAAAACAAGTTTACTATGTATTGGAACAGCATGTTTTTGATGTAAAACAGAAAAAAACTTGTCAGTTTGTTTTTTAATGAGTTTTGTTGTAATATATTTGTCTGTACAAGATGCAACCAATGGCAAAAGCTAGTCTAAATCGTGTTCTGCATTGATTAGATTGCTTATTGCTTGACTAAGCATAATCGTGCACTATTGTTAATTGGCTTTCCTATTATTGGTCGTCTCCCATTGTTTAGAATCTCAATTTCAAGTTGATGGGTGAGGCTTAGGATATAAGAACAAGTAGTACTGGATGTGAGCGATATTAATGTAAGCCTAGATACCTGACGGTATGAGTGGGGGATACTCTTAAAAACCAATCTATTTGTATAGCACTACAATATATAAAATATAGCTTTTTCCAAAGGCATTAGGCTTTGGCTCTCAAACACATGGACAAAATAAACTTTGTGATTTTCGTCCATTTCAATTGTATATGTATATCGTAAATTTGACATTAATCCAACTAAAAAACAATGTTCTCTTGTAATGTAAATAGATTCTTCACCCACAACATAAATAAATACACAAGGGGAGAGGTCTTCATCTTCTTCTTGTGTAAGTTATGCCATACACAAGGTGAAGGCCATCACTGCAGGATGAGGGATGAATGTGGGTGGACAAGAAACACTTTTCCATTAGGTTTCAATTACCACATCCTACATAAATGTGAACAACCCACCAGCCTTTACCTATGTACAAACTACTAAGCATCTACATGCATCTACTTACTTAGTAGCCATCTATTGTCCTACCTACCTACCTGAACCATTTCTTATAGGATAGGTTACATGATGAGTTATGTTCTAGCTCAAGATATGGACTCCTCTGCCCTAAATTGCTACAGCATTGCACAACTTGAGGAATATGGAGTTCCTTTTTTGGGGTGCAAAACACTTACCACCCATCATGCTTGTACTTTACATTGTCCTCCTCCTCTTCACCCAAATTGTATCAAAAAGGCATCTCATGATCCAACACCCATGTCCAACAAAATAGTAGTAGATCCATGAATCAAAAATTGATGAAACTTGTGGATCAATGTTGCACTCCAATTTCCAAAAGAATAGGCACTTTATGTATATATATATAGCCAAATTCAGATGTAAGCAACTTTACATGTATGCAAAAATATTTGGGTCATCATCGATTATGAGAACTATTTTTTGTTGATGACCCATCTATCCAAATTTTTCAACACAAAGCTGAACATGGCAAAAAGCCTTGATGAATGCATGCACAAACGAAAGCAACAATGAACACATTAGTTTTCCCATCCATGTGTAATGTATCTAAACAAGCAACTCATCACATAATGACTGTCACATGCATACATTTATGCCCTTGTGATGTGGTTGTTAATGGTTTTACAAAATTTAGTTCCATTTCTAACCCAACCCCACAATGGCCAATGCAATAAATATAAAAGGAATGAAAATAATTTTAAAGATATTTTACCAAATTTTGACATGAATGCTTTGAAAACTTTGGATGTTGGCTTTAGAAGATTATGATAAATGAATAGATGGGTAAAGTCAAGCTAATAGGAGCCAATGATACACCCCTTTGAGTCCTTTTGGGCATCCATTTACATTTTGATGGGCTAACATGGCAACTCAAGGATTAGTCAAATAATTTTAAAATTTTGTTGAAATTATGTTTTAAAGCATTTTTTATAATTTTTTTAAACATCTTTTAATATAATTTTATATTCATTAGATTATTTTTAAATATATCCAAATGTTACATTGATCTATTAGAATTGTTCTATTATGAACTCATTAAGCATTCAACTCATTATTGCTTTGCATAATCTTCAACAAGTTTAAGAGATTGTCTACATTTGCAAGGCAAGCAACCCCATTGTTTGAATTAGCTTCAAATAACCTATGGCAACATAATAGAGCTTTTCATGAAGTTAATGTTCATTTGCAACTCAACCTAGCCCTAATATTTAAATTAACTAACAACACCTATAGAAATATATGTAATGGACAATTCACAAGATTGATAAAGTGATGATAAATTGCAAGTGTTCATATATAATGATCCTTGTCGATAACTAGATGACATGGCAAGATCATATGGCACACTAACACACTCCCTATCTTTTGCATTAGTGAATGTTGATAAATTAATAACCTTTCATTACAAACCTTCAAAATTCATAGATTGCTACCATTATCAATGGTTGTAAGTTATCACCCTAAAACTACAAGATGTAAACTATCGACTATTATCAGGCTTCAAGTTCCATCACCATATCCAATGTCCATCTTCTAGAAAGTTTACAATGCACCAAGGAGTCACACATGCACCTTGAGTTTCCTTTCCTCACAAATTTTCTACACCAATCTTGTTGCCAATAAAATTCTTGTTGTCATTGTTTTCCAATCATCAATCTTGATTTATTTTTAGTTTCTATTGTGTTGGAAATGTTGTGGTCGGGGTGGTATGCATGGGGGCATGTGGGAAAGAGGGAAAAAAAGAAGGTTGGTGATTCACAAGGTTGCTTTGCGTGGGATGGATGTTTGTATACAATGAAATTTGAAGGTTTTCATATGAAGACTTTACAATAGGTTGCTCGATGTGGTCTTCTTTTTTATTTTTGTGGCCACCATGATTTTCTATAGGCTATTTTTTCTAGTCCAATTCCACAAGAACCTATACATTCTTCCAAAATGGTAGTTGTCCGCAATGCCAATCTAACAAACCCTAATTCCCATCAAACAACCCAACCCATGAGAACCATGACTAAGATCATCCACACTTCTTTTATGTGCACACTTTCATCATCACACCCATGAGAACCATAGTTTTATCTACAACTTTTTTTAACTATTGGAATATTGACCATGAGGGTAAAAGGTTAACTAACAAGATGGGGGAGGGGGGGGGGAAGGGGGAAGTTGTCACAAATGGGACCTAAAATAGGTACATAGTTTCCTCATCTTGTACTGTAAGCAATGGGATGACACACCTAGTAAGTAAGTACCAATCAACTATCCCTAATTTCTGAGTGCAAATTTGTCAAATTTGTACATCATTAACTTGTGCAGAAGAGAGAGCTGTCAAGTTCTGTTTTTCTTTCATCATTTCCCAAAGCAATTTTGCAGGCTCTCCCATGCTTTTTTTTTAACCTTTTTTTGGCCCTTTCATCACTCCCCCCAAGCAACTGTCAGACTCTCCTAAGTCTTCCAAGAGGTGCAGCAAGCAAGCAAGCCAGCAGGCATGAAATTTGAAGAGAGGCAAACTAATTATTTTAAATAGTTGGGCAATCAGATAGATAGACAGACAGACAGACAGACTCTCCCCATGAGTTAATTAAGACTCAAGAGTTGACCATGGGGACCACTGAAGGAAAGGAAGGCCCTTCCTCCTCCTCAGCAGCAGCAAAACATTAAATTGATGGATGGGTTGGTTACCATGATGATGCCAGGGATAGTTAAGTCTCTCTCACCTGGGATTGCCAAGCTCATCTATCTATGAAGCAAGGTAGTTTGTTTTGTTTTGTTTGTCATGCTCAGATCTCTCACACCATGACTCTTGATGTCAGGCTCTTGGTATTTTTGGAAAGCTCTAGATGCCTGTGTGTAGGGGTGCATCGACTTGATTTGAGATTTGTTTGGAGCTATAGTGTGGAAACTAATGATTATTGAAACCCTTTTTCTCAGTGAAAACTAAATCAAATCGTCACTGAAAACTGTATTGGAATTTGAGGGCGTTCTTGGTGTTTTTGGAAAGGCCTCTGTGAGTCAGATTTAATAAAATAGAATTCAATTTCACAATTTTCAAAGCTAGACATTGATTTTGGAGTGGATTTTGTTGCTGGAAATTCAAACCATTTGAAAACATTTGGGTTTGGAATGGAACAATCTGATGAGCCCTCAATGTGTTCACATCGCTGAATTTAGAAATTTTCAATTCTGAAAATGTGAAAAATAAAATAATGTGTTCACACTTAGGCCAACGGCACAGGCTACACTTGTATATATAAAGTTTAGAAGCAACCTCAAAATAAGTCATGGGTTTTAACCAGTGTTGTCCTGCTCTTCCTTTTTGAGAGAACCTCTGGTCTAGTTTTGACAATTTAAAATTTATGTGACGGTTCTCCAGGTACAGGTTTGAGCCAGGTTTTTTCAAAATTTAAACCTTTTGGTTCCCGTTCTATCACATTTTTTTCAAATTCAAAAACCTTGGTACACACACTACACATTCCCCAATGCTAAAAATTATGTGAGAACAAAATTTTACGACAAATTAAAATAGAGGTCTATATAAATATAGACTTGAACAACTAATTAATAATTAATTATAAATTTCAATACTTATTAACTTTTGAAAAAAAATCAACTTATAGATATCCTTACCTTGTTTTCAAAAATATTTTTTCACGATACCAGTTTGGATTCTGGATGTAACAAAACATTTTTTCCATGGTCCAGTTCTTGTGCCGGTTCCAACAAGTTGGATGTCAACTCAGGTCTGGGTTACAACAACCTGACCCTGAACTGTCGGTTTTTTTACCCTTCAAACTGGATGCCCTCACAACACTGGTTTTAACCGGAGGAGGTCAAGCTTTTCTTTGATAGTGAAATTGGGTGAAAAAAGCATCTAATTTTTTTTATTTTTCAAAAATATTGATACCCTCTGTGCTCCAAAAAAATTTTAAATAACCTACTGGGTTCAGTGATTTTATTTTTCTGGGGAAAATTCAACATTTTGCTATATAAAAATAGAGTCCCAAGCAACATAGTCAGGAGAATTTTTTGGAAAAACTTTCACAAAAATATCACCACATTTGGAGGAAGAAAGTTATGAAAGTTCAAGATTTTTGTGGAAGGATTTGGGCAGATTTTCAGCTTTCTTCTTTTGAAATTGCCCTAGTTAACTAAAAGGTTTTTCTAGTGGTTTGCCAACATGTAATAGAATTCCTAGATTTTTTTATTTCTCTATTTGTCTTGTAGCCAGATTATCCTAGATTTTTTACTTTTTTATTTGTCGTGTAACAAGATTTGGCTAAAACCTCATGTGACTGATTCATCACTTTTCAGTGTAACATGAGAAAATTTTTAATTTATAAATTTATAAAAAACTAAAAAACATGACTTTTGGTTATTTCTATTAAAAAATAATAACCAACCCACACTAGTAAAAACTAAAAACCTGTCATTGCTTTCTTGTGCAAATTGCTTACAAACAACATAGAACCCTCATACTTAGAATTTTTGTAGTATAACCAGAGGGCACATTATAGTCTGCAATTATTCCTCGGCTCCTCAATGAGGAGGTTTTAAACACTTTTTAAAATGTGTGAAAATGTATGTGTGTGTGTTGGGAACTATAACAGATGTCTCTATACATCAAATGATTTCACTGGATTTTGAGTGTATTTATTGGTTATAATGAACAGGACCTAGTGAGGAAGCAATGAATTCATGATCTGGTAAGCAAGGACTGATGAACTGCACTCACATTTTGTAATAAGACTTCAAAACATAAAAATGTGTTGTTTTTTGTAGGTGCTGGTTCAACCTAGCCCACTCAATCTCTCTTAGTGAACTGGCAATTCCTGGTGAGACTTAACTATCCCTGGTAACCAACCCATGAATCCAGAGCTTTGCTTCTGAGGGCATTCAAGCAACCCAAAGTGTACTCCAGGGTCAACTCTGGAGTCTGAATTTATGGAGGTGCTATCTGATTGATTGCAAACAAACTTCATTATTTTGCCTCACTTCAAAATTTCATACCCAGTTGCTTTGGGAATTGATGAGTCAGTGGTTCCTTGGGAATTGATGAGAAAAAAAAAGCAGGGAAGAGTCAATGAGAGGCCCACTATGGAAAGCTTGTTTTTTTCCTTTTCTTTTAAAAATTTTTTTTTTTATTGGGTCCTTTTAAATAATTTGGCCAAAGTGAAATCACTTCTTTGCAAAGTGATTCTACAAAATTCACTTATGAAATTGTTTTTCATACCCTTTTGGATGTTGCCTATACATTTGATGTATGCAAATGTAGATGTAGATTGTGAGTTCTCATCTCTTATCATTTTCATTTTTTATGCCTATTCACGAATTAGTCATGTGTTGTATACATGTAATAATAATATACCCAACACACTTTCCATTGAAGAAATTTCTTCAAAAGCATTTCAGAATTTTTTTTTACTATTTTGGATGATTATCCATTTTGGTGTATTAACCTAGTATAAGTGTATTAGCCACAAAGTCTAGACTAGGAATGGATTTCTTCAGAAGTGCGATTATACAAAAGCCTAGGGTGTGAAAATGTCCTCCCCCCAGCCCTTCCTCCTCAAACCCAAAAAAAAAACACTCATGAAAATTCCCATCCCAGTTGCTAAGGACTTGAAGTTACACTTTGTAAAATGACTCTCCGCGCTTGTCTTCAACCCAGGTTGAAGTAACAATTTGTTGGAATGTCAAATGTGTCATAAAACTGCCACCCAACAAACAACTGTCGATGCCAGCCCCCATACATTCAAATCATAATTCAGGTAACATTTTTGTGAGGGAGGACATGAAAATTAACCATGGTTTCATCCTACCACCACCTCACCAGTGTTTTCAGTGTTCCCTTCTGACCTTCAGACCTCAACCTCACAACAACAAGAAAAAACAAAAAAAAAAAGTTCAAAACAATATCTATTTAATGTCATGTATCAAATGGGTTTGTTTAATTGGTGAGTAGCCTTGTTCCACCATTGATTCATTTTCATGAACACCAACCAAAACTCATCAAACTTTAGTAATTAGTTTCAAAAAATCACAACATGACATGGGTTTAATATGGGTTTAAACATACAGGAGAAGAAGGCCTTGGCTCATGATATAGATGTGTGAGGAAAACTATGTGATTTCATCCATTTCAATGTAAAATACATGTGTATATATTATTATTATAATATATCAAAGCTTGACATTAGTGTAAGATATGACGCACTAATAGTCCAAGATTTTCATGAACACCAACCAAAACTCGTCAAACTTTAGTAATAATTCAAAAATCACAACATGACATGACATGGGTTTAATATTATGGGTTTACAATGGGTTTAAACATACAGGAGAAGGCCTTGGCTCATGATATAGATGTGTGAGGAAAACTATGTGATTTCATCCATTTCAATGTAAAATACATGTGTATACATACATATTATTATGTTTCAGAGTTTGACATTAGTTGAAGATAAGACTCACTACTAGTCCAAGGCCTATTGCTGTAAGAAAGAAAACCCATATCCTGTTTCTTTCAGTGCTAATTATTATTATTATTTTCCTGGATCCCAATTTCAGTACCCATGGACATGAATGATTAACTAGAGTCCAGATATAGTATAAAAGTCTAGAGAGAGAGAGAGAGAGAGTAGTACCTATTTAAATGCCACTAAATGAAGAAAGAAGACAGCAATTCTCTTTCCTTCTCAGGCCTTTTTGGATGTATCATGATTCCTTGTTGACACTCCAAAAGGAGAAGATGGAATAAACCCAAGTAGCTAGCACCAGGACAAAGTTAATCATTCATATTTTGGGCTTGAGAAAGAAAGTGTTCTGACCTAATGACAATTGTCAATTTTTGAACCTGTTGGAATCACACTCTTCATGTGTTGCCAAAGATGCACTTTGAAAGTAGGACACTGTACAAAACTTGGCTGGCTAGGTTTCCTTTTCATCCTTTTGTAGTTGGATTGTTGCTTCCTCTTCCAACCTTGGGTTTCTTTTGCTTTTGAGTTTGATAACTGATATTGGGTTTCCTCCACAACCATAACACCCTATCTAGATTTTAACCTAATCCTGATAGACCAAATCCTTTGGTTAGGTTAACTTCACTCTCTCCTTCATTTTTTTTTCATTTGCATATGCACAACAAATTTGTTCCTTTTAGGTCATTTGTTCACAAACTTGTGTTGGTTGGTGATCCCAAGTCCAAATGGCCTATTGCAAGAAGTCCAAAATGTACCAAAGATGATGATATCACCATCTTCGTAACTACCCATTTTGTAAATTGAAATGGAAATTTATCTGATGCTGAATGCTGAAATTTACCAATTTTGTCTCCATATTAATAATGGGTAGGCCAAGGATAGAACATAACAAAATAAAAGGACAAAATTTTCCATATATTTGTCTTCTTCAATGGTGCCTTAACAAAAAAAATCAAAAAATCAAAAAAAATCAAAAATCAAAAATGATTTCATCCATGTTGGCCAAGTTTTCAATGAAACCCTTTTACAATACCAAAGCTAATAATTCATAACATTCCCACCAAAGAACCATTACACATCCAATAAATTTCCCATATGATGTTCAAAGTAAGCCAAATAGATTATATTTGGTTCCTTTCATTGTTCCCATTTAATGTTCACAAAGCTCCATTCAAGTTTACGATTTGTGTTTGTAACCAGCTTCGTGTTCTGGAAGTTTCAAGGATGAAGGGAGGATGGGGTCCCCAAAAGAAACAAAATACAAAAGTGGTCATGGACAACAAGAAGTGAGCACTAGAGGATGATATTGAATTATTATGTCCCTCATATGGTGTTCCCAACATGCAAATAAAATGGGTATTCTATCTTAGCATTGTAGGAGGCCATAAACAAGCTTCCCATTTCAATAATATGTTAGATATAAGAACTTGACCATAACTTGATTCCGTGATTCATATGCAAATTCTTCTTAAGTTGAGTAATGAAGTTATGGAGTATTGAAAAAACTAAAGTTCAAAATACTGAAAAAAAAAGTATTATTATTGAACAATAAGGAACATATTGGGTTCTTTTAACACATTTGACTATTCTTTGGAAATAAACTTGTTTGCAAATTCAATTGACATCTAATGCTACCATTTTAACTATAAAAAATATAAATAATTTTCAATCACATGCTTGTAAATGCACCCTTCATTGTGACCAAGATATAAAGGTGCTCATTGACACCTTTGTGGAGTGAGAAGGATTCCCCATTTCTAACTCCAATAAAATGATAAGTAATAATTGATGGGATCAATGGTAGGTGGCAAATAAGGAAGCAATGTGAAGGAGTAACGGGCCATTTATTTGTCACATCTCACATTCATTTGGAATTACTTGGAATGATTTCACACATTATTCACATTCATAAATAACAATATCCAAAGAACAACTCAACTAGATTGGGGGGTGATAGATTTCATTGAAAAACACCTTAGGCTGAAATTGAAAACTATAGGTGACTTCCCAAAAGAACATTGTTACAAAGATTTAACTTTATAGGCTCTTAATCATCAAACTTGAAAGTATCATTATTTTTTTGTCTTTTTGAAACACCAAGCATTATTAAACTATATTTTAGATCAAAATGATATTAAGTATATTGTATATAGTCTCAACCTTATTAAGACAACATTAATGGGGAAAATTATACAATATCTTAGAAAAAGAAACCATATACCTATGAGACATGGAATGATATGTGCCAATCATTTGAGACATATATGTATGTGTAATCATTCTTCTTGAATTCTAAAACAAGAATATGTAGTATCTTTGGTGATCATCGTGCATTCATTGGGCGAAGGTTTATGTACCATATCACATTAGAAAGCAAATCGATTCTAATGAAGGAGTTAATCAAAAATGAAGAGTTAGAGATTAAATGAGGCATGCTGAAGGTGGAGGAAATATGAGTGAGAGCTTGAGAAATGTGATGGAATCCAATTTGATTTAACTACAATCAATGAAGGGAATGTCAAATAATGGATGTGGGTTCACCTTTGCAATCAACATGTATTCACAACTAGATATTATTAGGTTATTTGGAGGATGTCATTATTGTTTTCTTTATCAAGTTACAACTTAAACATATGGAATGAACTACAATGCAAAGAAATGTATGAAACATTGAAAAACATTAGGTTTACCCAATATTGAGTTTTAAAACATTAGGACTATTGGGCACACTTCTTTCTTTATGTAAGCAAGTCCTAATGACATGACAAGTCAAATGGCAATGATGGTGTGTAATTCAAGCTAACGATAAAAGTCAAATGGTGGTTTAGGCAAGATACATTTGAATTCATTGGGCTACAATGGAATACCACATCAAGTTGATTCAACAAATCATGACGATTGTTATTTCTGATTGGAATTCTTTTAATAATATTGAAAGTTTTAAAACTATGTGATTCAAAGGTTATGTGCAGTGTGATTTGAGGCTTTAGAGAATATCAAGTGATCTTTTATTCATTGGAAAAAAATTCAAAATGACCACAACATAATAGGTTCACATTGCTAAAACAAAGTAGGTGAACCCAAAAATTATGTCCAATTGAAAAGTCATAGTAATAATTGTCAAAAAGAGTCCCAAACAAGTGCAAACACAATCAAAAGAACCAAAAACAACCACATTTTGAAGTCTACAAATTATGGGAATTGAACTTAATTTTCACATTATTTAGAAAATCACATTGAAAATAAATGAAAAAAAAAAGTTATCAACATTGTATCCTCCATAAAATTTAATCATACTCTTTGCCACGTAAAAATTAATTAGTTTTTGTTAAGATACACATAATCACAATTTGTAATTTAAAGGGCCAAAAGCATGTCTAAACCAAACGAATCGATATGTGTAAAAATTTACCAATCTCAACTCCTTTTGTTCATTTAACCATCAACATGAATATGATGTCCAAATTTGGGAATGAATGGTGCACATTTAATAATCAAAAAGGATGTTCAAAATTTTAGAAGTAGAATCCACTCCAATATTCCATCCTTTCAATGTTAAAAAAGGATTTTTGAAACATCATGGATCTACATGGATTTTTTTTGTGGTTGAAACTTTGCTAGTGATGAAACCCTTTTCACAAAACAAATTAACATTTTTAATATTTTATTCCCATTGTGTTTCAAATATATAGAAATACAATTCTTTTTTTAGTTTCCACCCTTTTGAATGGCTCCTTTAATCATGTTTGCATTCAACTACTCATACATCAATTTGAAGGGGGAAATGACATTAATTGAAGAATTTGACACAACATTGGAAAGCTCTACACTCAATGACGAACCTCATGTGGCTAGGCTTTAGGTTAGCGAAAAAAAAAAAAAAAAAGTGAAAGCTTTAATTAAGGTTTCTAGCAAACAAATAGAGTAGCAACCATGGAGCCTATGGTGTCTTAATCATTGTAGTGGTTGTAGTCCTTCAAATACATGCCAAAAAAAGGGCCACAAAAGTGGACTATGTTTTCCTTTAAAGGCCATTTTGTTTGGGCCCTTCGGTAATTAGTCCACTAAAAGGTTGAATTAGGAAGGTTTTTTCTAAACATTTGTTTTTGTTTTGTATCATGTTTGTGACATAGGTAGATTGTGGGAACCAAGCAATAGGGGAAAACAATTGAAAGTAGTAATTATACTTGGTAGTAGAGTGTCTTTACAAGGCAAATAAAAGCCAATGCAACATAAAATACATATTTTGTCAAGTCACCCAGCCAACCAACCAACTAAAAGCATTGTGGTGCATCTTAAAAGCACATGAAAACACAACAAGCTTTTCATCACAAAATGAAATTTCACTTGAAACTTTGTCATACATAATTTGTGAAGTGGATTGGGTCTCTTGTGAAAAGGGTAACCAATCCATTAAAATCATTTTTTAAGAAATTTTTGTGTGACATTACTTGTTTCAAGTCTTACATGATTAGGGACAAGGGGTGAAGCTTGTAATATTTTGGTATTTAAAGTGTCTAAGTAATGTTGAACCAATAAAGTAGTGATCATAACACCCAAGCCTATAATGAAATTAAAGTTTTGCTTTGGCATAATGCCTTAGCTAGGGACCCTTAAAAGGTTTCCTATCTTTTTCCTTTTGATATGTTTAGTCTTGTGTGGTTGGCTTTGTAAATTTAAGATTACATTATAATAATAAGCAATCTTTAAAAAGTGGGGCTTGTGCTTTTAATAGGCCTCCCTCCACATGGGTGCCAAACATCCCATGTCCCTTAGTTAATCGTGTCTCATTAAACCTTATAATTCCCATTGCCCATTTGCCTTATCATGCACCACCATAAACCTATCCTCCACCCCATCTCCCATGCAAACTGTAAACCATCCACTAATTCCTTCTCCTATTCTAACAAACCATAAACCAATTATTAGTTCCCCTTATCAACCCCCAGCCCTTCGTGTGAATGTGGGGCCCCAACCTTACACTTTCCCAAAACCCCTTGATCATGCATAGGTAGGACCTTTTTACCTTTCCACTCTATCAGCCCTTACAATTGTTCATGATTAGACCCCCTAACCTACCCCCATCTCTTCAACACGCCCACAACCTCCATTTAAAATATTTTACCCCACTTGTAGGTGCCAATTTACTAGTGGAAGGTTAACCCATCATCAGCTTTTTATCAAACATCTAATTCATCTAATCCAAACCCTAATGACCATTTTGGCTCAATACCCTCCCTTCCTCCCACCCCTCCCGCATTAACTTGGGCTTAAATTTCGTCATTGGATGTCTTCAAGTCTTTTCATTTAAGCTTTTGTCATCCTTGATTACGCAATCGCATCCCTACCACTTTACGACATGATGTAAAAATGACATTTCATTTTCCATTGGATAAATTAGCATAAGACCCTTATGATGTGACAATTTGGCACTTGCTTTTCTTACTACCCTAATGGTGTCTCCTTTTGCCCCCTTGTGCCAAGGCAATAAAGCATAGGGAAACATGGATTCAACTCAAACGCTTTCTATCAAGTGACTAAATTTTTTTGCAAAATGAGCTTTTTTTGTGGGCCCAAACTTTGGCAACAAGTTCAAATTTAGTGCCATTTCCCCAACATGATCCTCTAACTCATAAACGTTTTCTCCATAGTTTAGTTATTGGATGTGCAAAAAAATATTTTCGAACAAATCACACTTTGGCACCATTATCCCTTACATCCATGTCTTCAAACACCACCTCAACTTTCATTACATTACACCTTAAATCAAATGGATGCTTTCCATTTTTCCTAGAAAACTACAAACCAAACCAAGACCTCGAACTTTCATCTTATTCCTTTAAACTAGCATTCCAATGCATGCCTTTTATTAATAAGTGTTCCTTTTAAGATGGTTTTTAACACCTTTGAAATTATTTTCACCTAAAAGATTCAACAAATGAATTCCTTTAATTATTTCAACTTTGTTTTCATATTGCACAAAGTCACATTCCACCTCAAATTGCACTTGTCCTTGGAGCGATTTGCTTTTTAACCATAACCAAGCTTTTAGGTGGAATTCATCCCATTACAATGGGGGAATCATTATATCAACTCACAAGTCACGTTTTATGCCTTCACTTTTGCTTAATGCCTTTGGAACACATTTCTTCCCACTAATTTAAAGTTGTAATTAAAGGTGGATGGGAAGCAATAATCCATGGCATCAAATGCACCTTAAACCTTCATCCCAACTAGTTTATTTTCTAATTGGACATGGCAAATGCCTTTAATTCCAAAAGGGGTCATATTTCAAGAACTTTGTGCAACAAGTGGAAATGTCATATAACTCATCCCCTTTGTTCATGCATTTCTACATTTTAATCTCCTATGTTTTACTTTTATAATCACTGTAATCATGAAGGTGATGTCACACTCATCCCATTTACCATGGGAACCCATCAAGGTGATCCTTTGGGAAGGGCAATATTCGTTTTAACTCACTTTAAGGTTTTATGTTTTACAACTAGTTTTATTTATTTTCATCCATTGCAAATGACACTCACATCATAAACCCCCCTTCAATTGTATCATCTACATACAAACATTTTCAAACCAAACTACATGCAACATATCTTTTTATCCAACCTCAAAAATGTGTAACACGGTCCTCCTATAGCTTATAACCTAACTTTGACACCCCATCCCAATTTAATAGCCCATCTAAAAAAAAATAGAATTTTGGGGGTTCCATTGGGCACCTCATCATTCACATCATGCTTCATCGAAGATGTCTTATTAAAGGATGTTCAACATGTCAACCTTTTCCCTAAAATGGATGATGTTCATGTAACCTTTGGAATTCTAATTCATTGTTTTATGCAATGACCATCTATTTATTACAATGCACACCTCCCTTTTCCACCTTCATAAAATCCCTTATAGGTTTCTTTTGACTCCTCTTTCCTTCAAATAATTGGATGCCTCTTGGATCCAAGATCTTTTAATAGCCTAGAAATATTTCTAGCCCATAAACAAGTCTCTCTTCTAATAGTTTTTGGCGGCATCAAGTACATATTGACAATCACCATTGCCTTGGTAATTTACTTAAGGAGATGGGCCTTTGTAGTTTCAATCATAATTCTTAAGTTTATAGTTGATCAACATCCCTTCCTTCTTGAACCCTTGGCATGAATCGACAACAACACCTTCCTTTTCTAACAAGACCTTAAGGTGGCTTGTGATCTTCTACCACCCCCAATTTGTGTGTCTTCTTTCTTTTGAATAATTTATCAAACATCAAATGGTTTGACTTTAAGATTCCATCTCAAAACATTTACACTATTATACCCTTCCAACATGCTCTTCAATAGGACATCTAAAACCCATCATGCTCGAATTTTATCATGTTCTAGCCCCAAGGCAAGCACTTGATTTAAACTTCAACTAAGTTTCCCAACCTTTTGATTATCTTCCCCAATTTTTTCTACAACGTTCTGGACATGATTTGGACTACCACATCCTTCAATTATAAGTATCCCTCAATGTGTGTGCACACATCCCATCACCCTATGGGTATCCATGTCTCGCATTGCACCCATGGCAAAGAACGCACAAGAACCCATGATGCAATTCACAACACTTTTGTTGCCATTGCACGAAATGTTAATTCCCACGTGGGACAAGAACAACCTACATGTGCTTCCCTTCGCCACATCTAACTCCTCTTGTCGACAAGTTGACATTGTTTTCAACAAAGATGTAATTCACACTTTAGTTGATGTTCTCATTGTTGACCCAACACAAGTGGATTCATTTTTCAAATCTTGTGCAACTCAAGGATTTGCTACCTTCAATGCAACTCAAGCCAAAGAAAGAGGTTATCACAACTGACACCCCACTAATCCATTCCTCCTTCTAGCAATCGAAGTATTTGAATGTCTACAGAAATAAGCTAATGTGTTCTTACATAATTGTGCCAATGACATTTGAAGCTTCAAAGGGTTTGAAAGCCTTCCTCTTTCTATCCTAGTCATTTTTCTTCATCAAAAAATTTTAGTTACATTGCAAAGGACGCAAACATCCTCCATCTTAAGTTGGATGATAATGGTAGGTCCAATTACTTCTTGACTTCCACCCCTTCAAGACACACCCCCCATCCCCAGAGCTAACCTATTACAAGCAGTTGATTGTTGAAATGGAGAGATTTTGACATCTAGTTGGTGTTAACCTAGCATCCTTTAAATTCTCCCCTTGTTTTTCCTTTTTTTTCCCTTTCTTCTTTTGGACATTTTTGAAAATTGTGATGTGTTTATAAATAAAATTTTGCAGGGTTTGACAATATTGATGGGTGCATCATACAATTGAAGCAAAAAGGCAATGATAGTTAAAATGGTAATCCCGTGTTGGACATGAGTTCAATTGTGTGTGTGTTAAATGTCATTGTGAACATTCAAGTACATAGGTGTGTGTTTATGTTGTGAATGTATAAGGGGAATCCCCTCACGGCCAGTTGTGTTTCCGCTGTGAATGTATAAGGGGAATCCCCTTGCCACAAGACTTCTGTGGGCTGACATGACTAACACAACATATACCCACTGGGTATCACACAGAAAAAAAGCGCCTGTGACTTTTTTACACTTTGTAAGAGTATCTCCAAATACACTACCAAAAAATGAGCAAATCTCTACACTTTTATAATAGCATCTCCAAATACACTACCAAAAAATGAGCAAGTCATTCCAAAATCCTGCTTTGGAGAGAAAGGTGAAAGGGAAGGGGGGCAGGGTGTGATGAGGAAGGTAAAAGAAATAGAGGGATGGGTGCTTGACCACAACAAGAACCAAGTAGCCCCCACCAATTGCATGTCTTCTTCACCAAAAGTGTTTGTGCAAGTCCCTTGATTAGTAATAGATTATAGCTAATAAAGTATAGTCCAGCACAAGTGTGGAAGGAAAGGGTGTGTAGAATACTTGCAGTGGGGGAGAGAAGTCAGGTTATTGGTGAAGGCCATGCTAAAGGAAGGACTCTGAAGTTATCCTCAAAGGAGTGAAAGGTAAGCAAGCCAATAGTACCTATACATCCTTCTGAAGCAAACCTTGTACAAAGGGATTACCCAAGCATAGATGGAGCTTAGCCGGATTCCCAATGGTTTTCTGCCAGCACAGGTTTCACTTAGGAATGAGAGAGGCATCTGAAAGGGAGTAGTTGCACTCCTAACAACTATCGGCGGTTCCTCAAAGGCAACTGTTTGGAAGCTTTCCATTGGTCAAAGGACCACCAACAAGGAGTGTGTTAACTAGTTACAATAACGATTCTAATCTTTCTATCCATTTCAGCCAGCAGAAAAGATGGCCACAAGAAGTTCCACTCAAAAGATGAAGCAAAAAAAGAGAAAGAAACCATAAATAAAATGCCAAGCTTATACAATTCTATCAGCAAATTTGCTAGCAGGCTAATCCTGCTTTTGAGGAGAAATTTTGAACTAAAATGAAAGCAAATCCAATGTAGCTTTGCACTCCCATTGCTGACCTGAACTCTTACTCAAACTGTAGACTCCATATTTAGTCTCCGTTTAGCAGCCTTGCTTCGAAAACACCAAACCTCAAATGCTTCGCTTAGATCTGGATACCTGGAATATGACAAACCAAAAATTCTTGATGTTAGACTAAACCTTTGTCACAAACTGTTCACACAACCTAATGTAGTAAAAACTAGGTGGTTTGGGATTGGAGTTTCAAGGAGATCTGATCTAGGCATGGGTCTAACCTTTCTTACATGCTGACTATGAAGAATCATCCAGTCTTCAGTCTATGATTGAGACCCATAGGTCCCTACATATATGAGGTATTTGAGAAGACTTCAAGTTCAGAGCATGATGAAGAGTGTCACTTAGTTTGTCAATAGTCATATGAATAGATCCAAAACATATGATAAAGCCCTTCTTCCAGGGGAACTGAAATCTTACTTAAATGAACTTCTCATAACTTTGCAAAGACAAAATTTGGTCATACCATGTCTTATTCTTAAGCAACTCCACAGTAGACAACAGGCATTCATTAAGTGACACGGTGAATTAGACAATACGATCAATCTCAGCAGATGAAGCCCTGCAGAAATACCTTGCTTGCTCAGTTTTCAGCCAATCCACAAGAATGTCCGCCTGATCTCCAGATGGCAGCGACAAAATGAGGGAGACAAGAGCAGCCTCAATTGTTTGGCAGAGATCTGTGTCCATTTGGAGTGACATCTTCTCTGCAGCAAAGAGTGAGTCGAAAAGGGGTGTTGTATCTCGAATAAATGGGAGCCACACTTTGACCAATTGGGTGCGTTCCTCAGCTTTGACAATGACACAGCCATAGCCAACTGCCTCCAACACTTTGGCTGCAATCTCCACCACCCGCAATTTTGTATCCCACAAAACTTCCTCCAGCTTCTCACTGTTTAGGACCCTGATGACATCACTTGAAGCACTTGACCAGAAATCAACAAGCTCTGGATTCAGGCCCACTCTGGGAAGAATTCGGGATGCCCAAAGGAGGTCTGAAACTTTTTCAAGCAATAGTTCCTTTGAGACTTGGCTGCCTAGATCTGCCTCTGAGAGGAGTCTTCCGAGAAATAGCTTGAAGCTATCAAAGACTTCTGAGAAAAATGTCCTCAATTTCGATTTGATGTAAGCATCAGCTTTCAGGAGGGGAGCATCATCATCCTCAACGAGCATGTACTCCACCTGAACAGTGACATCTCCCATCACTTGTAAAGGAAACTGATTCCAAGCATATCAGATGCAGGCATCTGAAGAATTAAGGACAAACCAGATAAACTCCAAAAGTTCAATCTATTGACTAAAGCAATTCTGTTGTTAGAAGATTCAACATGTTCTAATATCTGCAAGAAAAGGTATGCAGATATGCTTTTTGACTGCTCACTTCCTGTGAACCCCTTTGCTTTACACAGAAAATCCTCAGGTAGCTCAGTAAAGGGCAAGAAATCATCAGTCATTAAATTTCTCTCTCTTATAAGCACACTTCACCTGCAAGTCTGAATCTTGTCCAAGTTCTGTACTACACTCTTCATGAAGCAAGGCCCTGGAATGTGATCACTCACTCCTAGCCTTCTCTTAACAGCTTTAGCTGTAAGTGTAGCAAGCCTCGAAACCAGTGGAGACCAATCCTTCAAGAAGACGTCTCAAAAGTACCTGCTCTTGGGCAGCAACTTTCAGCTCACTTGGGAAATTGGATGATTTTTGTTGGGGCAAGATGGCAATTTGGACAGCAGAGAGAAACACATTCCGGACAGAGTCAGGGTTGACAGGCTGTAGACGGGCCAGAACTGGAACTACATCTGCACCCAGACCTGCCAGTTCCTTGTCTTAGAACACCATCCAGAAAAAGGATGAACCTCACATTTGTGCAAAAACAAGCTCTGCCAGAATGGCAATGAAAACTCAGAGCACAAACAAAGTAGCATCTGTATGTTGAGAATCTGACCATCCCTGTTGGAAGACATCAAGTGAGCATCTTCCTGATATCAAAGTTCTCTATGAACAACACAGCAGCCCTCACACCCATCATATTCAGGTGTAATCCTAGATATTCAGACATTGTTCTCACTATAGCTGAAACTGAACCTTTCCAATTGTGCAAGACAGATTCCGTGTTTCATGTTCTAACCACCCAAACTGCAGATGATTAACAAGTGCAATTATGGGCAGTCACAACCCAACTCATGCTAGAGTCCACTTCACACTGCAAAACTCTATACTGGACATTTTAAGGGAAGTCACTTTCAAGTAGCCAGGTCCACTTCACCCTGCAAAACTCTATTCTGGACATTTTCAGGGAAGCCACTTTCAAGTAGCCAGGTGCAGGACATCAGTGTGAGCTACCAAACCATACTTCTCTTGCCCTTGAGGAGATAATAAAATGCACAGAAAAAGCAACACAATACCTGGCAATGTCTTGAGAATTTCTTCCTCCTCATTCTCCTCCCATGGCACTGCCTCCAAGTATTGAGCACATTTTGATACAATGGCATCACAACCCAGCTTTGTTGCAACTCTAAGCATGCCCAGTGCATTATTCACACTGTACCAGGTGTCACCAATGGGTTCTAGACAGTCAGTATAGAGCAGACGCAGCAATGTCACATGATGGTCAATGTCACTTTCCAGACAGCTGATCTCAACACAATTCCGAGAGTCAAGAAGATGATAGGTTGGCCACTCATCAGAGAGACGTGTTGCAAAATACTTGCTTTTTGAAGACAGAATCCTTGAATGGGAATAAAGCCATTCATCACGACCATCAACTGTTCGTAGTCTCACAATCACATCACTAGTGGCTCGATCTCCAAGCTTGCCCACACAATGTAATGCTGATTCAGTGCTCTCCACATCATTTTCAATCTTGCCTGCGGTGGATGTAGCAAGAGCCTGGCCCTTTAAGACCAATAAAACAGATTGACTAGTCTTCAAAAACTCCCCATCCTCTTTGCTTTCCATTGTGGCTTTAGCTTTCAAGACACCTAGATACAAGATGCTGGTCGCCAGATTCCCAGGATCTTTGCCAGAGAATCCTCAGGAGCATGGGTTCTAGTGTACATGTCTACAACGGTCACAGACAAACTTTGTGGGTGATCAAAAGCTCCTTAAGAAATCAAATCATGGGGCTAGAACCCTTCCATACTACTTGAAGTTTTCAATTTGCTGCATCAGAGTATAATCCTTCAAATCCCTAAACTATGCTTACATTATCTGCTGTCTATGTAGGTTGGAACTTTTCCTAATACCTGATTAGAATGAATGCATCTGTAGGTCTACAAGTCTAGTAAGAGACTTCATGAAACTCAACTTTTACTAAAAAGACAGTCAAAGGAAGAAAGAAAGCAGGAACTGATGTGTAGAATAGACCCACAAGAACTGGTGAGTATATCCAGACAAGACTTCCCCAAGCATGTTGACAACATGAAAACTCTCCAAGAAATAGGTCTTCTCAATGTCCCTCAGGTTTAGAACTAATTCAAATTTCCGTACAAGTATTCCGCCAGATTCAGATCCACACTAAGCAGCAGCAGAATAGCTTGGAAATCTTCCAGCACTTGAAGGTAGCAAGGGCATCCGTTGAAATTTTGTCATGAACATTGTTGCTACAAATATGCACTGTGTGTCACTGCTATTAAGAAAAATGAATAAGCCGTTAGCAGATGGAACTCCGAAGTTATCAACCAGTGCTCAGCAATTGATGATGACCTCTATTGAACTGCCAATCTCTTCTTAACATGTGCTAAAGCATTGCGAGTGCAGTGAGAACCTTAAAAATTAGGTTGAGCTCACCTTTGATGACATAGGCCAAGGGCTGTCCACTTGTCTTTGTGTAAGTTGATCAAATCCCAGACATTAGCTCCACTTATTATGCCAGACAGCCCCGTAAGTGCTGCCTCCAAAACTTCTGTGACAACATCTCGATTAGCTGTAATTGATGAAACATTCAGCTGGACCCTGTTCCAAAACTGCTCCACACTTGAGTAGAAGAATCACAGCATCTTTCTTGCACTAGTAACAAACGCACAAGTAACTAAAAAATTTTCATGATTGGGGTTAAAAAGCTGCAGATCAACACTGAATGCTTCATGCACACAGTCAACTCATCCATGTTGCTGCCCTCTAAGCTTTCAAAAGGACACCAAGAGTTGTGGATCAATATCTAGCTGTATATCTTACAATGCCAGCCTATGAACACCACCATACTTTCTACAGAATACTCATCTTCCAATAATAATGCTGACATAGTTGCAAAATGTTCAACCGGCTAACCAGAGATGCTACCCTGCTAACTCTCTGGATGCAAAATAATTCTAAATAACACTAGTTCACATTCCTTTGAATGTTTTGATATAACCTGAACCCTCTATTGTTTGAGTTGACAAATGAACTGCTCCCAGAAGCATTACAAATTTCAGTTTGAAGAATAAAATAAGCTGAAGCTCTCACATGGTTCACAAGCCGAAATCATCACACAGGGGCCTGCACGCTCTCCAAAGAAAACATGTGAACACTAGTGGCCGTATCGCCGCTTATATCTTGTCGATCGTTCAAAGGAAGTTACTGAAATAGTCTTGACAACGAACGGCGTATGACCGTGAAGTGTTGAACGTAATAAACGAAAGATATAAGGAGGAAAAGAAAAAGCCCCGTCACAAGTCTAGTTTCCAGTCTTGGTTTTCCGAACGGTTTCTAGCGGCATATACAAGAGACGCATCTTACCCTCAATTCTAGCTCAAGATCCATCATTCTTTTGACGGACTTAGATGCTCTTAGATGCACTAACAATTCTCAGCTCTGGAAACCAAAAGCAGCTGAAACCCGCCCAGAAGATTCGCCAAATAACAGCAGAATAGTGAAGGAGCAGTAGCAGAGCAAGAAAATCCCGAAAAAGACACACGCCACTAGAGGCACTACCAAACCCTTCCGGTAGAGCCGATGATGGTACAGCTAAACAAAGAAAGTACCTGGAGATTGTTCACGCCTCCTCCTCCTCCTCCTCCTCCTCCTCCTCCTCTCTGTATCTAGAGTTTGTGATCATGCAAACCTGGACCTGGGCCTGGCTGCTCTCCTCAATCTTTCAAAGCAAGGTTGAGGAATGTGCGCTTGCTGCAGAAGGATGATGCAGATTTCCTGCAAAGCTCGGATTCAACGCAACAACAAACAAACAAACAAACAAACGTTTGGTGGTGCTGGATGCGCACGAGCGTCTCAGATGACGCCACATCGCTCGCTTGTGTGTGGGAAAGTGGCTCTCATCCGATGAGCATGAAAAAGACTGGAACCCATAGGACCCCAGAAACCAAACCCCCCCCCCTCCCCCCACCACCCCCTCTCCTCCTCTCGCTAAATTTTTTTTTATGTAGCCAATGAGAAGGCTCAAGGGGGCTTAGTTTTTTTTCTTTTGAGTTTTTAAAAGGTGAGGGAGGGGGCAGGGGGAAGGAGGGTTAAGGGGGCCAGGATTTTATTTATTTTTAAGTCTACCATTAGAATAGCCAAAAAAATTGTTAAAAACATGTGTAGCCAAAACAAATTCTAGGTGAGCCAGCACGCACCCAGTTCTACTCTTGTAACCTATATAAGTTGCCCAAAGGAGTACATTATGACATATCTATTCTATTTTGAGGCTATTCAAACCTAGAGGTTTTTTTTTTTTTTTTGGTTGTAGGGCAAAAACAAATCCCCCCCCCACACCCCCCCAAAAAAAACCTTTTTCGTCCCCAAAAACAATTTATAT
>Ga0116227_10006717_pt1 | contig 23089 bp, 17 predicted proteins | sample S1TSphgellanicum_FD_89693 | JGI IMG/M metagenome (GOLD analysis project Ga0116227, IMG submission 89693) | Host-associated microbial communities from peat moss isolated from Minnesota, USA - S1T2_Fb - Sphagnum magellanicum MG | ecosystem: Host-associated > Plants > Peat moss > Unclassified...
GATGTTCATCCACAAGAGAAATTAACCAAATTTGGCTACACGTCAGATGAGACGAAAGTAGAAAAGGTCAAGAATCTTGCTATATATATTATTATTAGGGACCTGCAGCAAAATAATCTCTAAATATGGCGGTTTCAAAAAAAAATTTCCCCTGGAAATCTGGCAAACTTTGGCACATTTTTTTCATGTAAAAGAGCCTTTTTTTTTTTTGGGACCCTCCCCTGCCCGATATTACTTGCTTACCTTCAGAAATCCCGAAGGTACAGTACAGTTTGTGAACTGTGCCTTCTGGAAGGTTCTTGTTTTCATCTTTTAGTATTCTTTTTCTTTAATTCTTCTTTACTTTTTTGTTATTTGCATGGGGAGGGTTGCTTTGCGGCTGCTGTTTAGGGTAAGGACGTAAAGTGAAAAGAAAATAGCAAGAAGAAAACAAAAACCTATGGAGAATTTACATAGGTGAAAGTTTTGTAACCTTTTGGATTTTTTTATCCCTCCCCTCAGCCTATCCGCCTGGGGACAAGACCGCTAGTCCGGAAGGTCCTAGTTACAATACCTTCTCGTATACAAAAATTATTCCTTTGTGTGTACCATGTACGAGTTGTACTGGATTTTGTTTTGTGTCCAAAATTCACCCACAACTTTCTCTCTCCTCCCCACCCCCCTTCCCCCATCATTTGTTTCAACATTAATAATTTGAGCTCCATGCTGCTGCGCACTATCTGGGACAATTAACTATTTTTTTCCCAATAATTTATCATTATTTATGTCAATGTCAAATTTAATTTAAATTAATATACATTTCACCAACATGAAAACATACCTGTTAATTTGTTTTTTCATATCCATGTTGGGGGATAGAGAAAAAAAGTGAAACAGTTACAAAATGGAGGTAGTTATTAAGAAATGTGAGAGATAGTTATTGAGAAAGTTAATAGGAAAAGAAAATAATTATTAAAAAAAAATGAAATAGTTAAACTTGAAGATAAGCTAATTATTTCTGAAATTGTCTCTGAAATGGTCCATGGATGACCGTACAAAGGATTTAAAAAAAAATCCACTACTGTATACCAGTTTCGATTACTCATCACTGGAATTTAATACCATCCAATATTGCCAAAATTAGAGAGAAACTTCATTCATTCATGTTCTCATTCAAATTTCATTCATTCTTTTTTCATTCATGCATTTTCTCATTCAAATTTCATTCTTTGTTTTTTCATTCGAACTTCATTCTTTCATTCATTTGGGAGCTTTCGTTGGTGGCCTGGTTGCGTGTCTGGACGCACTTCTTACATCCGCCTCCCGCCGCTCGTTGGGCGTTGTGTGTGTGTGTACGCGCGAAAATTACGCGGGATTGCGTTCCGGAGAGCGAAGACAAGTCGCGTTTTGCTTCAATGCAAAGCAACGAATTTCGTCGCGATCCAAATCCAGGTATCGTCAAAATCTCTTGCACCTTTAAACTAGTTTTAAACCCTCTTCATTTTATCTGACTTTCGCAGGAATCCTACAGCACGCTGAAGTTAACGGAACTGTTTTTCAATTTGTTTTTCCCCTGGTCATCTTGCCTTGAGGTTGTCGCACAACCCTGCGGATATTTACTCAGCAGTTACTCCGCAACTGCTGCTGCATCTCCGCGCGCGCGCTTGCTTTTTGTCTGGAGACTAGTTGTGTCTGTTTTTGTCTTGTACAAGAAGTTGACGAACCTCTCTGTGTACTTACCGGACTTATTTTTTTCGTCTTCATTTTACCTGGATCTGGCTTTTTGCAGGAATCAAGCCGCGTTGAAATTTCCGGAAGTGTTTAGTTCTTCGTCTTATCAAATCCCTGTGATTGTTTCCTAGCTTCTTCTTCCCTGTCGTCTTTCTCTGGTAATATTATCAAAACTCTTGCTCATTTGATGATATCTTGGAACAGTTTTCTCTGATAGTTTCTGCAATTCTCGTGTTGTTGTTGTTGTTGTTTCTTCCCCCTTTGTTTTATCGAATTCCTGTTGTTTTCTCTTCTTCCTCGTGGGCTTTTTGTCTGGAAATCTTATTGAAACTCTTGCTCATTCGTGTTGTTTTCTCTGCTTCCTCGTCGGCTTTTTGTCTGCAAATCTTATCAAAACTCTTGCTCATTTGGTATGTTAACACACGTTTTCTCTGATAGGCTCCGCAATACTAGTGTTTTCTCCCTGTTCTCTGTTGTCATCGAGGCAGAGTTTTTCCTGCGATTTGTTGAATTTTCACAAATTCGTCGAACATTTGTACAACATTGACCTTTCGGCTTGTGCACAGCTTCTTTTAGGGATTATAGATTCGTTCCGGATAGATCTTTCATACAACATTGCGGTCCTACTCGCTTGTTTTGTAAATCGACTTCGCGATTTCACTCTGGGAAGGGCTTCGAAAACGCTGTGTTTTGCACAAAAGACACGCGTAGCTTTCTGCAGGAGATTCGAGACAGTTGTGATTTTGCGTGTGCGCGCTTGTCTGTCTTCTCTCCAACCACGTTCGAGATCTGGAGTGAGAGAGAACGATACGATAGGCATTCATTCGCGATGGCCTGCTTGGCACCATCCATAGGCCTTCTTCTGTCACCTTCCATTGGCGGAGGAGGTCGAGCTCTGCCTTCTTCCTCTTCTTCACAGTCTACTTCTGCCTTCACTCCATCGTCACAGCAGCAGCACTACAATATTTCTTCTTGCTTTCTGACGACCTCGAATAAATTAAGGCTTTCAACACTGGAAGGATTTCAACAGGTATGGACCTTAGAAACCCCACCCTACATGTCTGAGACATGAAAACCTAAGCTCTTGTTGTGTTTTGAAGACTCTCTTGTGCAAGCTTGAGGGATTGGGTTATTTGATTCTTTGAACCATCCGGAGCAGGAGATACATCAATCCACACGGGTCTCTGGAAAAAAAGAGGTTATCTGCATGGAGCATGGAAAACACAAAAGAATGTAGCAAGACCAATCCAAGTATAGAGTGACTTCAATTGTGATTGAAGTTGTCATTCTTTTGTGGCAGGAGTTATTGATTTCAGGCTAGAAATTGTGCAGAATGAACAACTTGTGGGGCTTAAACCTTCAATTTAAACCCTACATCCAAAGCCTTGCAATCTATAGAAGAATTCACTCTGGCCTTTTGCTTTATGTACAGGGTTCTAGGCTGCCCTTAAAGAAATCAACCCAACAAACAGTGCATGTAAGGTGTGAGGTTGGAACTGGCACTGGTAAGTAGTCTTCTTTGCTCAAGTCTGTCATGCAAGGAAAGTGAAGTGATATTAGGGCATGCTTGTAAGGCTGTAAGAAAGGTTCTCATGGCAAACCTCCATGCTCACTGTCTTTGAGCTAGGAGTGAGCAACTGGATGCACAAGAGCCACCTTCTTTCACTTTTGGATGTTTAATTCATCGAGAGTTGTGGGGTATGAGAGTGTTGTTGCTTAGTGGAAACAATATCATCATGGTGCATTAGCAAAGTGTGTGCTTACCCCCAAGGTTCCTTATGTTTGTCTGTGCAGTATCAACCTCATCTGGAACAGAGTGGGTGCAAAGGACCATTGAGCTTCCTGTATATAAGAGGTATTGTTATATCTGATTTGTCTATTTGGCATTTTAAACCTTGCAGTCCAGAAAATCTCATTTGCATGTTTGGGTAGCCGATTTAACAAGGAAGTCTCAGCATAAAAAATGGATTCTTAGCTGTGTATACACCACAATGCCTTCTTCTCTCCTGAAACTGTTTGACTGTGAGATCTATGCCATCAAAATATATTTTCTGGCTATTTTTGAAAACATAATGGCTGTTGTTGATAAGACCACACACAGAGGTGATACATGTAGCAGTTGAGAGTTTCATCAATGGTTGGTATCAACTTTACATTTGCCTTCTTCTCATTCTTGATTGAGCAGGGGCTTAGAGTTTTCTGAAGGATGTGGACTGTGTCTTGCTGTTGGGATGTATGCAGGGGTTGCCACATTATCACGCGAGACATATACCGGGCAGTTCCTGAACTTGCACAATTCCGAGTGGGCATTGCCCACTTATTTGGTGAGTGAAAGCAGTCAGATAGCCAAAGGATTTTCCAATTTCCAGAACACACACAACAACTCTTTCAGACTTTTCATAGTCATTTTACCCAATGTAATCACCAGAGATACACATGTTAATTGCAATTGCTCTGTTTTCAGTAGAAAACATTGAGCTGCCAAAGGATATGTTTCCCATTCAGGTTTTGCTGACATTCAAGTGGGCAATGGATTAACACAGTCATGCACACATCTGCCAGTTTAACAATCAATGAAAATGCAAGCCCTGATGTTCCCTTGGATATGGAGGACACATTGAATCGAATGGTTCCTGAGGTCTGACCTGCCTCCATTTGAATCAAAGTTTAAAGTTTGTTAACTGTGTCTTATTGGCATTCTAAAGCTGAGCTAATCCTCATCTGAATATAAGGCTGAGATGATGTTCTTTGCAGGGACACCAATATCGGCATCTTGATGAGGGTTTTGATGATATGCCTGGTAACTTGCATACACCTAACTCCCTCCAAACATCCAACTTTTCCTTCTTTCCTGGTTGCTTGCAGAAGTTGAATACAGAATCTTTGATAGGTTCAATTTTGAATACCAGGTCTTGGCATGTTGCAAAGGTGGATATCTGCATTCTCTTCTTTGGTCTCTCCAAAATATCTTGTACCAAGCTGTTTGCTATAGTCAATTGGCCTGACCTCTCAAGTTCCCCTGATGTCATTTTCTCTCTGGTGGTGATGTTTTGTTGATGCAGCACATGTGAAGTCATCAATGATGGGGTGCTCACTGACCATTCCAATTAGTGCTGGCCGCTTAAACCTTGGCACCTGGCAGGTACTCTTAATTGTTTGGTATGTGTTCAGTGATTTGAATGACTTGGGAACACTTGCACACAGTAAACAGGTGGAAGGACTTGGTTTCATTCTGGACAGTCAGGCAAAATGATGACTGCTTTGAAACGAGAAGTGGAATCAGCTCTGGATAACAAGCTAGCAAATTTTCTGTTGATGTTCCAAATTTTATCCTCATAAGTCCATTGGTTGCAGGGTATATGGTTGAATGAGCACAGGAATTATGGGGGCTCAAGACATATTTGTATCACTATACAAGGAGAAAGGCGCACAGATGGGAAGTAAGATATGCTCCTCTTGAAACTGGAATCATGCACAGAATGGGAAGTTCTACTTTGTCAGTGACATATGGATTGCTCACAACCAAGTTATTCCTTGAAGAACAACTGTTTCTGTTTTCTTCCATTTCCTCATCTTCCCATTCCCTTTTTGGCCTCCCTGCAGGACTTATATGTGATTGGGCAGGCAAGGAGTTTGACCACTTTCAGTTGGAGTCCTCAATTCTGGGATTAGTTGGCAACTTCATGTGTTGTGTAAGAGTGGCTGTAAAATACCTGGTCAACTTGTACTTAGTCTGTACATGTTGACCTGAATATGCTGGAAGATTGTGCATATTGAAAATTACATGTTGCTTATTATCTTTTAGCACATGCACATAACAAGTGCCTCTAAGGAGCGATCAAGCTACCATCTCAGTAGTGAAAATGTAAGAAAAGGATACAACGTCCTTTCATGCGAGTTCCTCATCAATATACATGGTGCTGTTCAAGTGCCATTGAACATGCAAGATACTGGCATTACTGTACACAGTGGTTTCAGAAGTATACTGTCCTTTTGATTCAGTGTCTTCTCTACTTCCTGCAGTTGCTGTTAGGGTACATGACATAAACCCATAACTCTCTAACTTTCATTACCAGGTCAGCTCATAATTTCTATTTAGGCTGACTCAAATTGTTAGTGTGAGAATTCTCAACAGTTGTGAAGATAGATTTTTTTCTCCCTGCAGTTTCTCCTTGGTATGCCTGATGATGATAGTGGCAGTCATGTTCTAGCTTTTGTAAAAGAGTATATTTTAGCTCACAAACTCGTTTGTTTGTATATATTGCTTCTGTGCCAGAAGCCTTGCTGTTTCAGAAACCAAGGACTTTGAACAGTTGTCTGCCAGCATTGCAGGTACTACTAGATCACAAACTGGAAACCAGTGGTATAGCAAGGAGGTTAGCAACCCAAGCAACAGGGGCTGTAGCTGATTGTTCTGTTATGTGTTACCCTTGGGACTGCATAGCCATGGTCAGTATGCTTTTTGAACTTCATTATACATTCAACTCCTTGTATGAAGTTGCAGATGGGGAAGAGCATTGTTGAATAGGACAGTGGATAGATTGTACTGAAATGATTTTCAGTCTCATTGAATATCTTCAGGACTCACTTTAGTGATCTAACTCATATGTCTTAATGGGCAGATAGTTCATGATGCTCGTAAGGTGCTGACTGCACTCATTTTTGTGGTGTTGGTTTTGAATTTACTGCAACTGACAGAGTTGTTATGTTCAAAATGCATAGTTTAACTTGCAGTCTCATAGATATGATGTAACTGTTTCTTATATCATCCACACTGAAACAAGAGTCTGGACTTACGCACTACAGAAAGAGTACTAGATACATAACAATCCTTTGCTAATGAATTAGGTGCTTTCTGATGATTCTTATGGTTTCTCTGGATCATGTTCATGCAATGTGCACATGAAATCACTGAGCTATTTCAAATTTCTTGTTTAGTGTAATCCAACTGGGGTGGGTTCCTTGCACAACTGTTTTGTCATCCTTTTGAATATCTGGCAAGTGCCACTCTTGAATCCTTTTCTCAGTTCCATTAGTAGTACAGAGGAGTAAGTACTACACATTCTATCAATTCAAGGAATTAGCAAAAACTTTCGGAAGCTTGCCAAAAGCTAAATGAAACATTCCAAGATATTTCAACATGTTTTCTCAGAGTTTGAATTTAGAAATAGCTCAATGATCTTTAAATGAAACATGGTAGTTTTCCACATGGCAAAATGTCCACAAGTTGGTAGGGTAAAGCCCAGGCAGTGGGCTTTACTCAAATAAGGACCTGCCAGAGGTGGAGCTGAGCAGGTTTTACCAGCTGCAGCATTCATTAAGCACCTCTGCAAAGTTTGTGAGCACTGGGGATGTGTGTTGCAAAGAGAGGTTTGATGTGGAGAGATGTTGCTATTTGAAGGTTAAAGTATTGTTGGTCACTTGAGGCAAGCTAGAGGAGGAGAAACAAAGATAGCTGGATGTTGCAGTGTTAGCTCCTCCAGGAAATTCTTCTGAGAAGGACCTCTAGGAAGGGGGTTGGAACTCCATTGAGGTTATGTCAGAGAGCCAAAGGAAACAGTACCAAGAAAAGAAGCTGGAGATGCAGAAGGCCATGGTAGAAAATCTGTTGATACAAGTGAGGAGGAGGATGATGATGCCTGCAACTGAAGACTCAAATTTCTTCAGGTAAGGTCTTGGGTTGCTGGGATTTTTCTATCTACAGATTCTGAAAATATTTCTGTGCAGAATATTTCTCTGATATCCTTCATTTTTGTCCTGCCCTTTGGTCAATATTGTGAACCACTATCAAGAACAAAGTTCAAACAACAATTGCATCCCGAACAACCTTTAGCCTTAATTTTAACCAAAGATCCTAAACCCTAAACCTGACAGGCAACTGAGGGGCATGATTCGAGCAGTGTTATAATTAATAGGCATAAAAAGGAGACCTATGACACACAAGTGCCAACAAAAAAATATATCATGTCTGGTGTTGCTAATTGATCACCAACAAATTGTGCAATGGTTGCTACAGAGCCTGCAAAAAATACCAATCCAATTCTCACTGTAAAGAATATGGATATGGTGTTTAATGATATGTGCCTGTTGAAGTTCCAAGGGGTGCAGATGGTGTCATTTGTGCATTTCAAGTAATTGTTTTTCACTCACTGCTTCTGTTCATTGTGGTAGAGAATTCAATGATATGCATTACTAGAGAATTCCTTCCAGCGATGTTCAACCCATTGCTGATTGCAGCTGAATTATTCAAGATATTTTGAGTACATAGGAGAATCTAACATGGGCACTTCACACTGAAACACTTTCATTGGCCATGGAAGAATCTTGCAAAGTGTCTCATCACCCTATGACATCATGCGGTTCTTGAAAGAATAACTTCCAAAATCAGGTATCTGTAAGAGGCTCCAAATCATTTGTACTCGAGGCTAAATTGTCAAGGACATCAGAGGCATGGATCTGCTCATCCTAAGACAATTTCTATTTCATAAGAGTAATTTGCATCTGGAGAGTTTTGTTGGCATCTGAGCATATGTGGTAGAATTGTGTTTCTATCACCATATGTGAAGATAGCATGTTACTATTGCGAGGTACTTTTTGTGAAAGTTTGGAGTTGAGTTTCAGTAGGATGGCTGACATTTGAATTGAAATGCTGATATCAAAGGTGTTGTGGTGTGTTATGTAGGTGTATGTGGCTCATGCCCTAGTTCCACAACAACAATGAAGATGGGCATAGAAAAGAGACTTGGAGGAAATGAGGACTACCATGAAGGAAATTGTTGAGATAGACAAGCAAGACATTGGTGCCCATGTTTCAGTATGCTTCATTTCTGTTCTCAATTTATTTAGTAGATTGCAAAATCTTATTTAGTGGCTTGGTGTGGTGCATTCACAATATCTTTCTCCATGATAGCTGTCTTTCTCCATGATAGCTGTCTTTCTCCATGCAGCTATCATACTGGTTGACTTGAGGGTTTAGCAGCCCTTTTTCCTTGGCTCTTTCTCCTTATCAGAAAAGATGTGTCTATATTTGGATGTGGGTAGTTGGACCATCAAAAATATCCATGTGAAACACATGTTGAAGTCTGGAGGGTTGGTTGATCAACAGGCTGTAAATTTGCACAACTACTCAGGAACTTTTAAGTCTCACTGAACAGCATTCTATGTGAAAAGAAGGTTGTTTCTCGGAGTTGATTGGTTGGTTGTTTCTTTCTTTCTCAAGCAGAGAGAACTTTTGCTATCTTCACAAAAATTCCTGAACATCAAAGCTTCTACATTTTTGTTAAAATGCTCTATAATTGTCCTTTAAAAAGCCTCAGGTTGCCATGAAATTCAAAATCATGGTTCCTAGATTTTGGACGATCTGACAGTGGTACTGTAATAGTATTGACATTTTGAGTAATACCTCTCTCAGTAATGTGTCTTTGTGTGTGCAAGATGTGTCTAATGCTATCAAGTGCACCGTGAACCACAATCAGCATGCAACCTCAATCCTTGTCAAATCTAAATTTGAACACAGTAGACTAATCTTTTGAGATCTGAATTGAACATGGTAGATATTCAGACCTGAAACATGAACCAAACACACCCAACTAGTTACATGGGAGTTGTGGATCAATGTCAAAACTGGTTTTGTTTTTTCACATTGTGGGTGGATCAAGGATTCATACTTGATACAACTCAACAACTCTTCCAAAATCCCTACAAATATGAAGGGAATTTTCATTTGCTCCCTACTCCATCTCTAATGCTCACCACTAAAAGTTACATTGTGAGTGTAATGCTCACACACTTTCCCTCGCCAGGTTATCATAAACTAAAACTTGACAACATGGCTCCAGCTCTTCAACACATAATTGCATAGAAAAATTCTGGTTTTAATTTCTACTTCAAATCATACCCCGTACATATTGATTCATTATCACTCCAATTTCTTGGATTCTGCATGCTCAGTGCAGCCTTCAAACTCCAACCCGATTGACATAGTGGCATGTGTGTCTCCATTACCATCATGGTGGAATTCAGAGCAGCATGGCCACACTAGCACACGTGGAGCCTTACAACAACTCTTGTTACCTGATCCTGAAGGTCTCAATGAGGAATCAATGATCATCATGGGTGGTTGTTGTCGTCTTGATTCGTGATCATCTCCACTCGTGACATTTGTGCTTGGTTCTATGGGAATCAACTCAACTCGTATTTCTGCATTAAAACATTGGCTGCAGTCCGCATTACTTTCCCTCTCTACTGTTTGTTTTGATCCTCTTCTGTTAGATAGCTGCCTTTCACAATCAGCAATTGGAGCTTGAGCTTGAGATTTGTTTGACCTTTGGTGTTGTTTTCCATTGTTGGATGGTAAACAGATGCAATTGCATTGAGATGTCTCTCTTAGATTCATTTGGACTTGATTACACTTGTGAGTTGGTTGCAGGTAGAATGGTTTGAATGCTTCATTATGTGTCTCTATTGGGATGGACTTGCAGAGTCCATGATCCTTGTGGGAGTGCCTGCACACCATGATGCAATGCTCTTGTGCTGCGTCTGATGATGAGCTTCTCTGATTTTCATTCACTGTGGCTTGTTGCACCTCTGGAAAATTTCTTGCAATCCTCGAGGAAAATTTCTGGGACTTTGCTGCCAGCCTATGTCCATTATGACTGCTTTTCAAGTTCTTTCTCAACCCTGTTGCTGTACCATGATTTTCAAGGTCATGAAATCCACTTCTTGAGTTCCTTCTTGATCCTGACAGTTGAATTTCACTTGTCTCAGGCCTAGATTCATCAGATCTGGTATAGGAATTCTTCTGAAATACTGATGCTTGACTTTCATCTTCATCATGTCTGATTTTCGAATGCCTTCTTGGACTTTTGGAACCTGTCATTTGAATTTCAGGAGGCCTATTCAATTCATCAAATCCAGTATATGGATCTCTTCTTGACCCTCCTGATGCTTGAGTTTCATTAAATCTATTCCTTGAGTTTCTTCTTGATGCTTGAATTTCAGGACTCTCAGCCCTACTGGATTCATGAGTTTTGGCATTGGAGCTCCTCCTTGACCTCGATGTTTGAGTTTCTTGTTCATCAAATTGATGTTTTGAGTTCCTTCTTGATGCTTGAATTTCTGGATGTTGTAGCCTACTCGATTCCTCATCAAACCTGGGATATGAATTCCTCCTTGACCCTAATCCATGACTTTCAGGTTCATCAAATTCATTCCTCACATTGCTTCTTGATGCTTGAATAATTTCTGGACTCACATGCCTACCTGATGCATCCAATGTGGTATATGAACTCCTCCTTGAAAGCACTTGTGCTTCTAGTCCATCATGTCCATTCCTTGAGTTCCTTCTGGATCTTGTTGCTTTTTCTTCGGGAACTTCAAATCTATTGAATTCATCCACTGGAGAATGTGAACTACTCCTTGAACATAATCCTTGAGCTTCAACTTCATCAAACGTATTCCGTGAGTTCTGTCTAGATGTTTGAATCTCAGGAGACTTAGCCCTATTGGATTCATCAAGTCTGGCATAAGAACTCCTCCTTGATTCTAATCCATGAGCTTGAACTTCATCAAATCCATTCCTTGAATTCTTTCTTGATGCTTGAATTTCAGGACTGTGATCTTTACTAGATTCTTCCAATCTGCCATAAGAACTCTTACGTGACCCTAATCCTTGAGCTCCAGATTCTTCAAATTCCTTCCTTGAATTCCTTCTCAATGTTTGAATTTTGGGACTCTGATGCCTACTGGATCCATCATCAAGTTTGTCATACAAATTCCTCCTTGACTTTGATGCTTCAGTTTCAAGTTCATCAGATCCATTCCTTGGGTTCCTTCTTGATCCTTGAATTTCAGGGCTCTGATGCCTACTGGATCCATTAAGTCCTGGATATGAACTCCTCCTTGACCAACCTGATGCTTGAGTTTCTGGTTCATCATATGTTGCATTCCTTGAGTTCTTTCTTGACCATGTGACATGAGCTTCAGGAACCACAGGTTTGCTGGATTCCTCCAATCTGGCATGAGAACTCCTCCTTGATCTTGATGCTTGTGCTCCAATTTCATCAATTCCATTCCTTGTGCTCCTTCTTGACATTGGAAATTCAGGACTCTCAAGCCTGCTAGATTCATCAAACCTCACATATGAACTCCTCTTTGACCCTGATACTTGAGCTCCAAATTCATCGTATCCATTACCTGTATCACTTCTTGGCGCTTGGATTTTGACATTCTCAGACCTTGTGTATTCATCAAGTCTAGCATGTGGACTCCTCCTGGACTTTGATGCTTGAGCTTCAAGTTCCTCAAATCCAGCAGTCCTTGAGTTTCTTCTTGATGCTTGAATTTCAGGAGTCTTTGGCCTACTGGATCCATCAACTCTTTCATGAGGGCTTGTCCTTGACCTTGATACTTGAGTTTCGAGTTCACCAAATTCATTTCTCAGGTTCCTTCTTGAATCTATTGCTTGAGTTTCAGGACTCTCAGGCCTATTTGATTGATTCAATCTGACATTAGCATGAGATTCTGGTTCATGGGATCCATGTGTTGAGTTCCTTCTAGATCTTATTGATTGAGTTTCAGGACTTTCAGGCCTATTGGATTCATGAAGTCTAGCATTTGAACTTCCCTTTGATCCCAATACTGAACTTTCAGCTACTTCATCATATTCATTCCTTGAGTTCCTTCTGGACACTCTCACTTGAGTTTGAGGACTCTCAGGCCTTCTGGATTCATCAAGTCTATCATGTGGACTCCTCTTTGATCCCAATGCTTCAGTTTTGTGTTCATCAGATCCATTCCTTGAGTTCCTTCTTGACGCTATCATAGCTTGAATTTCAGGAATCTCAACCATATGAGATTTGTTATGGCTTCTGGCATATGAAATCCTTGACCCTGATGCTTCAATGTCTGGTTCATGAAATCCATTCTGGACATTCCTTCTTGACCCTCTTACTTGAATTTCAGGAGTCATCTCAGGCCTAGTATTAGGTTTAGGTTCTTCAAGCCCAATGTTTGAATTCCTTCTTGACACTGACACCTGAGCTCCACTCCATGGCTGAGGTTCAGCAGGTACAATGTTTGAGCTCCTTCTTGATCCTACAAATTGGTTGACCCTATGTTCATCAGGTCCAATGTTTTCATTCCTTATCAACACTGTTGCCTGATTTGCAGCAGTCTCAGACTCATGTTCATCAGATCCAATCTTTATGTTTCGTGTTGATGTTGTTGCAGAAAGTCCTTGGACCATGCCAGGTCCATGAGATGATGATGGCCAGCTTTCAAGGACTAATGACGATTCTGATTTTTGTGAAGGTGATTCTTCCCTGATCTCAGATGAAACATATTTTCTTCCTGAGACTCCTGTTACTTCTGCTGCTGCTGCGGCATTGTCTTTGACTTCAAATGCTTTATAATCACTCTTCTCCCCAAGACCACCTCTCACTGTCTTTTGGAATGTGCGTCTTTGGCCTGCTGGTTGGCTTAATTCTGCACATTGATGATTCAGATTTGCCTCATGGAGATCATTTGTCTGTACATGGTTTAGCATTTGCTGAGGTTTAGTGACTGTTTTCAATCTTCTTGAGGCACTGTCCTGATCAGGAAAAAATGGCAAGGAAGCTCCAGATTTGAGTTCAGCTTCCTGCATGTGCACTGACCTAAGGCCATTCAAATCAGCCTTGGGGTGCTTAAACCTCAGTTCATTCAACTCGGTATTCATTCGAAAAATGTCGTGAGTCTTACTTACCAATTCATCCTGCAAGTGCAACAAACATATGTCCTCTTTGTAAGGCAAAAAGTTTGTTCCATGAGTGCAAAAGTCTCAAGCTTTGAACTATAAACCCTCAAAGTTTTTTTCGCCCATCATCAAATTGTGTTTTTCTTGAAGAATGCTTCAAACCCTCTTGAGGCACACCTAACAAAGCATTTTGCCTTCAAGACTTACATGTTGTTTGGTGTTATGCTCCAGCAAGTTACCCATAATGTCATAAGCAACTTTGCTACATCCTTGCTTCTTTTCCAACTCCAATGTTACTGCGCGTTGCGTGTGGGACCTCTCTTCAATTAGATGGCACTCAAGCTGCAAAGCCAATTTACATACTTAGACAAAACATATTTCACTAATTTGTTGTTAATTTTTATACAGCTGATGGTAATTGATCTTTGATGACAGAACATGAGATTGTAAGAAACAGACTATCATGTGCATCATGCTCAAATATTGTACACAAAGAGTAACTGGAATTGCAGAACTTCTATAAGAAGCACTTGCCAAAGTGATTTTGTCAGACACAGGAGTGAAGGAAAATCTGCTATCAGGATTCTGCACGCTGAACTGCATTTGCAGTTGCTCCAGGTATTCTTTTACTTCCATCCCCCACTCTCCTGCAGCAATTGCAACAAGCTCTTCTGAAGCTACCCACAAAAATACCAGCCGCCACCAAATGGTCATCATCAGCTTTGTCCCTCATAGAGAAAAGGATTCAAAAAGAGAGGACTCCAAGGAGAGAGCAAGTAATCACACAAAAAAGTCCTGAATGGTGAAGGAAGTACCATGGAGAATCCATGTATTGCACCCATCAAGCACCGACAACGAGAAATGTGTCGCATACCATGTTCCCTTGACGAACAAGGTTTGAGGGTTCTTCGAACTATATTCATCATTGTGGACCTCCAGCTTGACATATGTTTCATTGTTTGCAGACGCCATTGCTGGATCTCAATTTGCAACCTCGATTTGTTTCTTTGTGCATCACCTCTTCATTGAAGGCCTTTTGTGATGCACAGTAAGAACTAACCCTACAAATGCAGGCAGCCATGAAGTTTGCACCTTTTCATAAACACTACCATGAGCTTGACACCCTTTCAATTGTTGGGTTTCTTTTCTCTCTTTCCTTCATGTTTTTCCTGACATGCATGTGCTCGTTCTCTTCATTGCATTTTCTCTCAACATTGCTTTTGTGGGAGGCTTTCTTATGTATGTTCGCTAAAACTTTTGGCAAATCTTGTTGGAAATTTTGTTCAAGTTTCACAAATGGAGACTCAAACTAAAGGTTGTTGAGAAAGGTAATTACCAAGGACACATGAATCTTGCCTTTTTGTCCACCCATGTTCGAAGGACCATAAGTGTTTCAATCAACTTCTCCATTAGCTTCTCGATCTGCGTCAAACTCAAAATCGTTCAAGTCTCTGCTTGTGTATATTGGAAATGAGATCCCAATTGCCATTGAAAGTTATGAACCATGCGTTGGCAATAACTAATTCTCTAGCACTAGCTCTAGAAATTACAAGAGTTTCAATTTGTGCAAGCTCCATCCCAATTGTATTGAGTCTAATAACATTCCACACTTTGGTGAAAACAGGTCTTTCATCTCTAGCTAATGTCTCAACTCTTTGGGCTTTTGATGCAACCCAATTGCATCTAGACAATAAATTCCAAGACAAAAGAAAGAACTCCAACCTCTAGACTCCAAAATGTAGACAGTCTAAGTTTGTTGCCATTTCTTTTCAAGTTCACCATATTAAAAAAAACACTTGATCATAAGTCTAGGAAGGAGCTCCAAACATTGAATGCAAAGAAAATGCTTGAACCTTCTTATGTTGCTTAAATCAAGCTCTTCAATTTTGTTTTTTGTGTGTTGATTGTACAACATTAATTGATTTTAGTAATGATATTTGAACTCTATCTATTATTTCTTCACATTGCATGATGATAACAACTCCACATTATGTAACATTTGTGATGGAAAACTCCACCTTTATTACACAAATTCTATCAAATACTTGCATGTCATTCAAGCTTATTACACAATTCTCCAAACACTTACCATCACAAATGGTAAGAAAGAGAGCTTTTGACATGTTTAATTACATTATGCATATAATGAGTTCTTATATACAACTTTTATTTGCCAAACTTTTGGTTTTCTAATGGACTTTGATCATTAACAAAGGAAGATGACAAACATATTAAGTGGATGTGAAGTTTTTTCAAATAATTAACTTGTATTCACAAGAGGATGATGATTAGGTAACCCTAATTGTTGTTGATCCTTTCAAAAAAAAAAAATTCTTTGCTTGGCTTGTGAAATGATTTTTTTAAAGAACATTATGAGCAACAATAATTTATTTTCATTCACCTTTTGGACATTAATCATATTATTCCATGTGGTCATTATGAAACCACAAATAAAAACATCTTTTCATTAGGCTATTGTGATCCTTACAATATTTCTTGTCCCCTTGTTTCCTTTTCTCTCCCTTTCTTGGGTGCTTTCTTTCTAAAAAGTTTTGCAGGGATTCATCATAAGCTTTCCCTTATGTTTTTCCATTTACATGTGCTCCAAGCCATGTCACAACTCTACTGGTTGAGCATCATCCAATTGCAAGAGCCATGCGAACTATGAATCAAAATGTGAGTCACCATAAAATGACATGTGCTATTTTTTCATGAGAACATGTGTTCCAATTTTTTTTTAACATGATTAACCCATAAATGTCAGGTAGGCCCAATATTGGGCCTGTCCACACGTCCAGGGGTAAAAGACATATTTTCAAAGCCCCTTGCATCTCTCCAATGCAAACTGCTTGTCCTTGCAACAAAGAAATAAGGCCCTATGTCAATGGCTTTCCAAGGCTGTAATCAGAGCACATTGCGTGCAACTGTGATCACCACAGCCTAATGGAAAGAGACCCTAAATTCATTACATTTAAAAAAACCTAAACTTGTTAATTGGAAGTCATATTCCAAAACCATGGCAAAGTGCTAGATGAGCTTCCTTGAATAATGCACAATTGGTCAATGCTCAACCAGTAAAGTTGAAGACTTAGGTTTAGACGGACCAGATGATGTTTTTTTGGATCATCTGGTCCATCTAAAATTTGTGGCAGGATCTTTAGCTAGGGTAAGTTAACCTAGTACTTTCCAATTATATGAGATCATATAACTACATACAGTAATGGTGCATTGACACTTGATGTTAAGTCAGTGTTAAATGAAAATCTAGGTGACATCCTAGGTGGCATGCAATGTTAAATATGTGATAGCTTAATGTTAAGGGAATGTTAGCTTAACATAAAATTTTCAGGGTAACTAGGTTTAAGTCCTAAATGACTAACATGATGTTAGGGGACTTAACACTAGAGTCCCTAACGCCAAGTGTGAACACACCTTAAGTAGTACAAGGGCGGCTCCAGCACATGTGTGTTCAATGATTATTTAATTTCAAAGATTTCATTTGAAAAATAGAATTTTTTAACAGAACATTCCACAAAGACTCTCCAATTTCATTCACAAATTTTTTTTGAAAAATATGCAAAATTTGAAATTTTCAGCATTTCTAAAAATAATATTTTTTTTGCTAAATGGTCCAAGGTACTACATATTTGCCTTTCCATACAAATCATTGCATTAAAAAAAATCTCATTTTTTGGAGAAAATTCGTCAAGATATACTTATGGCCCAAAAATGCCCTCCCCCACCCACCCCCCCAAACAAAAAAAATCTGCTTGTCTCTTTTGAGGGTTTTTCTTTCCTGGCGGGTGGTGGGGGCGGGGGAAGGACAAGGTGGTGAAACAAGGCAGGGGTTTAGTTCGTTAGCTAGATTGTTAGTTTGTTGATTAGTTGGTTGATTAGTGACTGAGCTCTTCTCTCTCTTTGCTGGTTAGTTAGTTGGTTAGTGATTGGGCTCTGTCTGCCTCGAGCGCGCGACCGCCATCGCTGTTTCCGCAGTCTCTTCTCCTTGCAAACCTTCGCACCAGCCTCCGAACTTTCCTTTTCTTCTAGCAAGCAGGCGGCGGCAACAAGCTTTTATCCTAGCTGAAGACTTTGGCCTTCTTCTTCTGCTGTTGCGCGTCATCGTATTTGTTGTCTGCCGCTGCTGTTTTATTTGTTTCTTGTTCTTGACGGAGCTCGTCTTTTGTTGCTTCTGTATCTGGTTGATTGGGAGAAGTTTTGTCTGCTCTTAAACGAATTGAGGTGGGGGTTCGGAGCTATTTTTTGGGGGCCACTATTGGCAGCAGAAGCTGTTTGGTTCTTTTTTCTCCTTTTTAGAATTTGGCTCCTATTGTCTGGCGCTCCGTTTTCTGGCGGTGTGGGAATCGTGTGCGGGAAGGAAGGAAGGATAGAAACGATTACATCCTGGATCTTTAGAAAAAGGTTAGTTTTCCTGGCGAGGCAGTGTTTTCTTTACCCGGCGATTTGGACGTGTTTCTTTGAAGCTGAAACTAGTGTTGTATGAATGGATTTTTTTTCTGGCGGTGTGTCGGATTCGGAAACATCAGAGGCGAGGGTTTTGTCTTAGTAGTCTGAGATCTTTGAATCGCTTGAATTTTGTTTTTGAGTTTTTGTTGGCTGGATTGTTGTGAATGAGACGCGCTAGGGTTTGGTTGTTAAGGCGTTGGTCGGTTTGGAGCTTTGTCTGTATCTCAGCTGCATTGCTAGGGTTTCAATTGGTGAATTGCTGCTTGCTGTTTGCTGTTTGTGTCTAGGAATAGATGTATGAGATGGTGGCTTGGTTCTGACTAACAAACAAAGGATGCTTGTTACCCTGTCCCATTAAGGATTGTTCAGAATTTGTGTCTTCAAGTAAAGAAGGCATCGTTGTCTGGTCTGTCTTGTTGCGCATGTGTCTTTCTTGAGATTACTTTTTTGGCAACTGAAGAACATTTGAGGAGATAAACGGTCCACCATGTATGTGTGTTGCAGAAGGTAAAAGGTGGTGGCTTACAAGAGTCTTGTAAAATTACTGCAGTTGAGAAGGGATGGCAACCATGGGGCTCATTCTTCGAGGGCAACCCACAGCAATTGACCTCTGCTTAGGAGCAGTGTCCACATCAAGGAATTGCAACATGGCCATGGCTCCGTCTTCCTCTTTTTTGAACACTCAACAGGTGATTCCTATCCACCCAATCCAACAAGCCACGAATCTGTGCATCTTTGTTAGAACAAGCCCTTCTTCGGCCACCCTCCGAAGTTCATTCAACTTGTGTGTAGACAGCCTAAGGTCATCTTCAAAATCAGCAAGAAGGCAGAGAATTGAGCATGGGCTCACTGCACAAGGGCTTTCTATGCAAATAACTGAGGAGGCACATGTCCCATTTGAAAAGAACAGGAGATCACTGGAAGTATCATACTTCACAGAGTCTAGTCCTTCATCATCCCCTTCCTTGTCTGAAAACAAGGCTGATGATGCCTCATTGCATAATCCTCTTCTCCGACTACACCGCATGGGCTGTGGATGGCTGGGTGTGCTATTGGAGTGGGAAGGAGTGATTGTGGAAGATGACTCAGATGTTGAGAGAAAAGCATGGGCAGCTTTGGCTGAGGAGGAAGGAAAGAGACCACCTCCAACTTTTGTCCTCAATAGAGTAGAGGGAATGAAAAATGAGCAGGCAATTGCCGAGGTTCTTTGCTGGACCAGGGATAATCGACAGATGAAACGGCTGGCATTGAGGAAGGAAGAGCTTTATGAGGAAATGCAAGGTGGAATGTATAGGCTACGTCCTGGCTCCCGCGAATTTGTAGAGACATTGAAGAAGTATAGCATTCCTGTGGCCATGGCATCGACTAGGCCCAGGAAATACTTGGAGAGAGCAATTGAAGCCATCGGCATGGAGGGCTTCTTCAATGTAGTGATTGCTGCAGAGGATGTGTACAGAGGAAAGCCTGACCCAGAGATGTTTCTGTATGCCGCAGAGCAACTTGGTTTCATCTCTGAGCGCTGCATTGTGTTTGGGAATTCGAATTCAAGTGTTGAGGCTGCACATGACTGTTGCATGAAGTGTGTAGCCGTGTCTGGAAAACATCCTGTGTATGAATTAGGAGCTGCAGATTTGGTGGTTCGCCAACTGGATGATCTCTCTATGGTGGATCTTAAGAATCTGGCAGATTTGGATTCTCCAGAGTTTCAAACCCCTGAACCTGAACCAGAGATGGAGGTTGAGGAAGAAATGCCCCTTCCTCGGGTTGCCACAATGGATTGGTAGTATCACTTCATTTCTCACCCTTCTTGCATAGAAAAAGTTCTGATAGTGGAGTGTTGCTAGGTATACCTGAGGAAAATTGATTCTAGTACTTAGCATGGTGTTCCAGAAATGCTCATGTAAGTAGTGGGATCAATTTGGGTGAAGTATAATATTTCATGTGCATAGCTTTCTTCTTTTCTTTAAACAGGCTAGCTGGGTCAAATGGCTCGCCATTGCAGTAAATGCACAGATTAGAAGAGGTCTCATTGGCCTCTTTTTGTTAGCCTGTCTGTATGTATTATGTCCATTGGACAAATATCAATTCAAGTTCTTCAAGCTGTCAGAAACTGACAGTCATTCAGAATTGATTTGACATAAGAAATTTGGTTTGCAAGCATGTTTCTAATCTCTTGGATAATTTTGTTCTTCTGTTGAAACTTTTTGTGAGTTATTAGACACTGGAGCTCTAGTCAGCCCAAAATTACTAGAATGACTTGAGCAGTGTGTTGGACTGGACAAACCTCAGTCAGGTAAATGTGTTCTGAGTTTGAAAGAATTGGACCTTTTGTTTCCTCCCTGATTCCATACCAGCAGGAGTATGAGTTTTCAGGTCGTGCTAGAAATCGCTCCACAAGGTTGTGGGTTGAGTTTTGTATTGTGTTTTGTACTGTGTGAGTTGAGCAGATTAGTGTCATCTCTCATCCTCAACTTTGTGAAGCACATTTGTAAGTGAAATAGCTTGATGTGGAAAGACCTATCAGGGAATCTGAACTCAGGTATGCAGCAGCTGTTCCAGTTCTGGTTGAACTTTGCATTGTAAGAATCCATTTTGTTGTGCATTGGCTGTACCCAAGTGTGGCACATACAAATCTCTTATTGGCTTCAACATGAAAGTGGTATGGGATTCTGGCTGGGATGTTGTTAGTGGGCCCACTGTAAGTTAGGTTCATTCTCCAATTTCTTGTAAATTTGGTAACACAATCTGGCATGGAACAGATTAGGAGATCTGGAGGCCATTTGCTCACCTGGAGATACATGGAGCTTTGATGCAGAGGAAAGTTAAGCTCTCCAAGGTACAGCAGCTTTCTTGAGCACTCTTGTGAGTTGGTTCATGCCTTCAAAATATGCAGTCAAGTGTTGATCAATCTGTTGCAATCTCTAAATTAATTTTCTGATCAGCAGCTTTCTTAATCTTTCTTGTCAATTGGTCATGCCTTTTTGAAGTACACTACTGCATGTTGATTAATGAGTTAGCAATCACTAAACGTGTTTTCTAACTTGAGCTCTGGCATCTAATAGAGAATGGAACTGGCATCTGGGGCCACTTCACAGGGCAGAATGCCATGTTGGGTAGTCTTAGCTTTCACTGATCCATAATAAAGACACAAAAGGTGATTCCTGTGCTTAAAAATCTGAACATCTGCACAAAAGAAACCAGACCTACAAAAGGTGAGAAAATATCTTGGCATACTTTCTGTGAGATCTTTGAAGAGCCAATGATATTAAAGATGGGTTGCCTTTCATGTTTAGGAGCTTCTCCTTAGGCTTCTTCTAGAAGAGCAACTTCTAGTAGAATCTGCAAGACTCTGGGGAAAAAAAACCCACACATGTGATGCGATGTTGGAGAAAAGATACAAAATGATTGCTCGCAAAGTGGACACTGCATCATTGTACAACAATTGATGCAACAGTTCCAAATGAAACATGATTTCGTTCCAGAAAGGTAAACTTTTTTTTTTTGTGCCTTCAGCACAACGTTGTTGATGAGGTGTTGTATGGCATCTACAAAAAGCATGGTCATGTTGCAGCCACATTGCCAGTCTGTATTGGAGATCTTAAACAAGATCTTGAGACCTCTCTTTTTTTGTGTACAATTTCATTCTATTATACACTTTCTAATGATTTTACAAACTTTTTATATAATAGACCTAGGCTTCGACTTTCTCTTCGTGGCTTTGATTGCCACCTCATTTCTTTTCAAAGATTATGTTTATTTGCAAGTTTAAACCCGGTGCAAGAACAATATATGAGGTAGATCACATGTAAATGAAATAGTATATTCTTAAATGAAAATATATTAAGTTTAATCTTCATTTGAAATTGCACCAGAAAAATCAACATTACACAAAGACTCAAAAAGAATAATGATAGTTGCCATATCAAAAGGCCTCAAAAGGCTACTATCAATAGCAAATTAGACTTAAAACTATTCATTGAAAAAGATGTGTAACATTGTGATGCGATCAAAGTGGGGCTTATAAGGTAGGTAATCATGCTTAAGGTGTTTACCACCAAGCAAAGGTCTTATGCATTGTCTTAGTTTGTAATGATGTTTAGGATGTGAAAAATGTGGGAAACAATAGTTGATAAGTTGTAATGTTCCACAGGAATTCTAGAGACATATTTGGGAATGTAGCATGTTACCCCCATTCATGCATAGAGGGTGTCCATTCATACATGGTTTTACCATGGCTTCTTTTGGTGGTCTTTTATATGATTTCAAATTTGGATTTGACAAGCTTGCTATTGTAATGGTGGTATCAGAGGTATATGGCTTAATGAATTTCCAATTGAGTGTCCAATTAAACTTCACAACCCCAAAATTTGAATTGGCATTCAACATTTTATACCACCTAACAATCCACCATTTATCATATAACATTTTCTTTCAAAAGTCAACCTATGGGAAGTATATGACCTCTTCATTGTCCAAAATATACATGTGTTATAACCATGTTCAATGTTTGTATCTAAATTAACCAGTGCATAAAATGTCATGCCTTGTTTTGCTAGCTTGTAGTCAAGCCCAAAGGCTTTTTTAAAAACCTTCATTGATCATAAAAGTATAAAGTAGTCATTACTTTTTGGTTCAACACTTTTCATTTCAAGTGTTATACCTATGTATATCACAAATTTACCCATGGATATTTTTAATTAAATTATAAAAGTATTTTTTATTCAATAATATTAAATAACACTATAAGATCCAAAATTAAATCCCAAAATTAAAAGCACCACATTTTTAAACCAATTATATTATATACATTATAATATTAGACTCAAAAGGGAACTTTGTAGTGCGTTTTCACCTTTCCTATTCACCTCTCATTTCCTATACATTAGATGGCCTATATCTCAAGTTCTATTATTATTATTATTTATTTTTAATGTGTCATTTTGATTGGCCCATCCCAAAACAAAATTAAAACTTGAGAGACAACCCAAATAGCAATTTCTATATGAGGATGGAGTGCTCCCCCCTTGGCTCACCTAGATAGGTGAGAAGAGAAAAATTTTGGGTAAAGATATGAGATAAATTTAAATGCTATTGGGAACATCCTTGGGGAACACATTGAGAACACCACAGTCCTCCCCCCCCCCCCCCCCCCCCCCCCCCCCCCACCCACACACACCACAC
>Ga0116227_10006720_pt1 | contig 23079 bp, 14 predicted proteins | sample S1TSphgellanicum_FD_89693 | JGI IMG/M metagenome (GOLD analysis project Ga0116227, IMG submission 89693) | Host-associated microbial communities from peat moss isolated from Minnesota, USA - S1T2_Fb - Sphagnum magellanicum MG | ecosystem: Host-associated > Plants > Peat moss > Unclassified...
GCCAGCTCGTCGGTCAGCGTGCCGCTCAACCGCGCGCCCTGATCGACCGCATCGCCGCCAGCATCACCGCCATCGCCGGTGCCCCCAGGACCGGTCTTGCCGGTGCTGGGCGGGGCCTTGGGATCGACCACCGGCTTCTCGCTGAAGAAGCGGGTGTGGACCCGGACCTCGCCATCCTGGCCGATCAGCACGAAGGTGCCCAGCTGGCCCTTCAGGTCGGGATCGACCGTGCTACGGGCAGCCTCGATCCCCTCGACTTCCTGCTCAATGGCATCGAGCCGGTTGCGCGCGTCGGCGGCCTCGGGACTATCGTGCTCCAGCGCATTGTTGAGCTGTTCCACCAGCGCCTCGCTCTCATCGACCAGCGTGTGGATGGTCGCACATTCCTCGGGCGTCAGATCGCGGGGGCGGGGGTGGAATTCATGGTACTGGCGCTCGAGGTCATAGGGCACATGGGTGGCAATGACCGGCGTGACGAACGCCAGGCCTTCGCTGGTCGCCAGCTGCGCGGCCGCGTCTTCCAGCTTGGCCTGGGCCAACTGCTCGATGATGTGGCTGTCGATCCAGCTTTCATCGTTTTCGCTGGCGAAGAGGTCACGATCGATGCGGCCGCCCGCGCCGATATAGGCCTCGCGCCCGACAAAGCGCACCTTTGCGTCGGACGGCTTGGCGCTGCCGTTGAGGAGGGCGCGTTTGACGTTGTCCGGGTTGTTGCCGTGGTAGCTGGCGATCATCTGCGCAAAGACCTGGGCCTGCCGGTCGGTGTCCGCAGTGATGGCATAGGCTTGCGCCACGCCGAGCGTGATTTCGCCCGCGGCCAGGGCGTCAAAGACGCAGGGCGCCAGCTCGGCCAGACGCACGCGCTGCTCGACAAAGCGGGTGGTGACGCCAAAGCGCTTGGCGACATCCTCGGCGCTCGAACCCTGCTTGATGAAGTGGTTAAAGGCGGTGCATTCGTCCGCCGGGTTCATCGGCTCGCGCTGGAAGTTTTCGGTCAGACTGGCCTCGACCGACCTGTCGGCGTCCGCGAGCACCATGGCATGCACTTCATGGTCGGCAGGCAGATCGCCCTGCTCGATCAGCAGCTGGAGCGCGCGTAACCGGCGCCCACCGGCCTTGACGGTGAAATGCCCGGCCTTCTTGAGCGGGGTGACGACCAGGTTCTGCAGGAGGCCCTGCGCGAGGATGCTGGCCGCGAGGCTCGGGATGTCGATCTCGCGGTTGGTGCGGCGGACGTTCTCCTTGGAGAGCGAGAGGTTCTTGACCTTCACAGACTGAAACATCGGTCATATCCTTCTTGTGAGAAGCGCGCCCGTGTCCGTGGGACGCGCAAGCCTGCTCGTCAGGCTCAAACAGCCGAAGGCGTCCTCCCCTCTCTGGTGCGGGCAAGGACGCCGGGCGGCCCGATCAGGCGGCGATGCGCTCGAGGATGGCGGTGGCCTGTGCGACCGGCAGGAAAAGCCGGGTCTTGTAGGCGATGATCTCGGTGAAACAGCCCGCCGCCTTGAGTTCGGCCAGACGCGTATGCGGCCAGTCCAGAAGCTCGAGCCGCTGGGAGCCTGCCACCAGGCTGCGCTTCAACCGGTAGGTCCCGATCTCGGCGGTCTCACCCGAGGCCATGACATGGTGGGCAGTGTCGGCGCCCGAGATGGCCATGACGGCGCCCATGCCAAAGGCATTGGCCAGGCGCGACACCAGCGGAGAAGGGACGAGGCGGCCGAGGAAGGATTGGCCATCGTCGGTGGAGAGGCGCCAGACCTGCACAAGGTCATCGGGCAGATGCCCCCAGACCGGCAGCAGCAGGCCGGTCACCAGATAAATGGTGCTGATGCGGCGCTGGTCCTTCAGCTCATTGATCTCGGCCTGCCAGAGACGGGAGAACTCCTCGGTGCTCGCGGGTGCCCAGGCCGTCTCGGCAAGGTCGCGGCTGCGCAGGCGCTCATTGCGCGCCGGGCGGATCAGCTCGTAGCGCTCGATGATCTCGCCCTCGTCATCGGTGAGCGAGAAGGTGCTGCAGCGGATCGCGGCCTTGCCCGACTTGGGATTGATCATCGCCACGGCGTCGCGGTCGGTTTCCAGCAGCTTGAGAGCCCGATCCAGCGCCATGGTGGTGTAGCGCTCCTGCGTCTCGATGCGCAGGATCTCGGTCTCGGCGCCGCTGGTGGCATCGCGGCGGATGGTGGTGCGATCGAGGATGGTCAGCTTTTCCGCAATGATCATCTCGACGCCCAAATCGAGCGTGCCGGCTTCGCGCGCCGCTTCGACGCGGGCCTCGATCAGGCCAAGGTACTCGTCGAAGATGGCGTTCTGCAGGGCGATGCGCAGCGCCAGCACGCGGTTGAGCCAGCGCTGGATCGGCGGCAGATCCTCCTTGAGCCCGCCACCTTCACATTCCAGATCGAGGCCGGTGAGCGCCTGGAAGCGTGAGTAGCTGACCGATTTGAGCTTCCCCTGGGCCAGCAGGTTGAACCAGGTGACGAGCGAGTCCCGCGCGTAATCGCTTTCGAGGTTGTCGCGCGGATCGAACAGGCCCTGGCCGCCGGTCTGGCGCTGGCCGCGCGTGAGGGCGCCCAGCGCGTCGAGGCGGCGGGCGATGGTCGAGATGAAGCGGCGCTCACCCCGGCAATTGGTCGAGACCGGACGAAAGAGGGGCGGGCAGGCCTGATAGGTGCGGTGCGTGCGGCCCAGGCCCTGGATCGCGGCGTCGGCGCGCCAGCCCGGTTCGAGCAGATAGTGATTGCGCCGCTGCTGGTTCATCGCGGCGAGGCTGGCGTGGTAGCTGCGGCCCGTGCCGCCGGCGTCCGAAAACACGAGGATGCGTTTCTCGCCGCGCATGAAGGCGTCGGTCTCGGCGAGGTTGGTGCTGAGAGAGCGGCGCTCGAGATGCTGGCGCCCCTGCGCGTCAACAACGATCCTTCGGGAACGCCCGGTGACTTCCGCGACGGCCTTGGTACCGAAATGGGCGATGATATGGTCGAGGGCGGAGCCAACGATGGGCAGGGCGCACAGCTGTTCGAGCATGCCGTCGCGCATCTCGATGGCTTCCTGGCACAGCACCGGGTGGCCATCGGCATCGCTCAATGGTTCGGAGCGGACCTTGCCGTTCTCATCGGTGAAGGTCTTCATCTGACGGACGGGGAAGGCCGCCTTCAGGTAATCCATCATGAACTCGAGCGGGGAGAGCTGGACGTCGAGATTGGCCCGTTCTTCCGCGCTCATGGCGGCCAGCGTGCGGTTGAGCATCGCCTCGCTGGTCGAGACCAGCTGGATAACGACGCTTTCCCCGCGCGCGAGATCGGCGTGGATCGCCGGGATAAGCGCGGGCAGCTTCATGCCAATCAGCAGCTGGCAGAAGGCGCGCTGCTTGGTGGATTCGAACATCGAGAGTGCGGCGGATTTGGCGCCGGAGCTGTAGGTGTCCTTTTTGAAACCATCGGTGATGCGCGTGGCGGCGAGCGCGGCATGCAGATTGCCATGGATGATTGCCCAGGCATCGGCATAGGCGTCATAGACCGCGATTTGCTCGGGGGTGAGCTGCTGTTCAAGGATGTCATATTCGACGCCCGCAAAGCTGAGCGCGCGGGCGGCATAGAGGCCCTGCATCTTGAGATCGCGGGCGATCAGTTCCATTGCAGCGATGCCGCCGCGACGCAGGCTCTCGACGAAATCCTTGCGGTTGGCAAAGGCGGTGCCCGGCCCCCAGAGCCCCAGGCGTGTCGCATAGGCCAGATTGTTGACGTCCGAGGCGCCGGTCGCCGAGACATAGAGCACGCGGGCGCGGGGCAGGAGGTTCTGCAAGCGCACGCCGGCAATGCCCTGGTCCGAGCCGTCCTTGGTGCCGAAGCGGCCTTCGCCGCCCGCGACACCGGCCATCTCATGGGCCTCGTCAAAGGCGATCAGCCCGTCGAAATCCGCGCCAAGCCAGTCGAGGATCTGCTGGAGGCGGGTGCCCTTGTCGCCGCGGTTGGAGCGCAGCGTGGCATAGGTGAGGAAGAGGATGCCGCTCGACAGGGTGACGGCGCTGCCCAGCTGCCACTGGTTCAAATGCTGGATGTCGAGGGCGAGGCCTCCGAGCGCCGTCCAGTCTCGTCGAGCGTCTTCCAGCAGCGTTTCGGTCTTCGAGATCCAGACATGGCGTCGCCGCCCGCGCAGGCATTGGTCGAGGAAGACCGCCGCCACCTGACGGCCTTTCCCAGCGCCGGTCCCATCGCCAAGAAAGAAGCCGGAGCGATAGGCCATGCCTTCGGCATCCGGGGAAAGGGTGAGGCCGTCTTCGGAGGCTTTGAAGGTGCCGGGCAAGTCGCGCTCGAAAGCGTCGCCGGCATAGATCAGCGTTTCGAGCTGAGAGTCTGAGAGCATGCCCTCAGTCACGATGCGCTCGGGGATTTCGGGCAGGTATCGCGGGCGCGGCGCGGTGATCGAGCCCATAGCGAGCGATTCCACCAGCGCGTCGGGATGGGCCTTGGCCGAGGGGATCGAGATCCGGCTCGGGCGATAGGGCACATAGATGCCGTTGGCCCTGTCGATGGGTGCGGCCTCATCGAGCACCTGATAGGCGATGGGGGTGGGCAGGCTTACACTCGCCCCAGCAGGCGTGCGGCGTGCCGAGAGGGCGGAGCGGCGTGCGATACCACCGAGAAGACCGGGTTTCGCGCGCACCGGGGTCGGCAGGGCTGCCTTGGGGGTCGCCGCATCGATCGGCAGGGCGAGGATATGGCCCAGCGCCTCGTCGAGGCTTGCGCAGGCCAGGGGCGTGGCTTCCCCGGTCCCGCCCTTGTTCAGCACCAGCAGTTTGACGGCTTGGCCGGTGCCATGCTTGGCATAGGCCTTGGCGGGCAGCACCAGATGGAGGCTAAGGACACAGCCTTCCGTGGCGTGTTTCCACGCCGCGCTCTCGGTGTCGACGCGATCGGGGAGGATGACACTGCTACGCCCGCCCGGCGCCAGGCGCAGCAGAGCGGCGCGCAGATGACGCATCGCGGCCCTGGCATCCACGCCCCGGCCGATGCTGCGCGAAAAGGGGGGATTGATGAGGATCGCGCTGGGCCGAACCTCTTGCGCCAACAGGTCGTTGATCAGTTCGGCATCGTGGCCGGTGATCCGCACATCGGGGAAGGCAGCAGAGAGCAGCAGCGCGCGGGCCGGATCAATCTCGTTGAGCACGAGGCGTGCGCCGGCACGCTTGGCGAAGACGGCGAGTAGGCCGGTGCCGGCCGAGGGCTCCAGCACAAGATCTGCGGGCGTCAGGCGCAGCGCTAGCGCGGCGAGGTAGGCGATCGGCGCCGGGGTGGAGAATTGCTGCAGGGCGATCTGGGCTTCACTGCGCACGCTATGGGTGGGGAGCGCGGTGATCAGCGCTTCGAGCCGGGGCAGCTCGGCAAGGGGATCGGCGGGCAGCGGTGTGTCAGCCAGATGCAGCACCTCGCCGCATTCCAGAACGTCATAGGCCTGGCGCAGCGACCAATGACCCTCGCTGGCGGTCGTGCCGTAGGCCGCTTCCATCAGCGTGAGGAGGGCGGGGCGGTCCAGCCGTTGTGAAGCATCGAGGGCAGAGCGCACGGCGCGTGCCGCGAGGATGGCAGGATCGGTGAAGTCCAGCTCAAGGGCTGCGGATGAGGAAAGCATCGAGGTTCTCCGTTCTGTCGCCCGGTGCTCATCACCGGATCAACTGGCCGGAAGGCCTCCTCTCCTCTCTTAAGCTGGTCAACTTAGCGCAGGCCAACAAGATGCCTTGCGTGGCGCGGGCCTTGCTTGTCAACAAGCAGGAGGACAGGGCCGGGAGTATGGTGGTAGCTTATGCGCCACTACCACGCTCAGAGTTCTTCGATAGGGCTAAGAGCCGATTAGAGCCAGACGGTGGCGATAGTGGCGAGGGCCACGGCAGAAAGGAAACTGGCGGCCAGTTTCGTAATGGGTATGGATGCGCCGGATGCCCGGAAGACGGCAAGGCATTTCGATAAGATGTCATGAGTGATAGCGCTGTTTGTCGTACTGGATGGCGCGCACGACACTGCGTCGACCGGCCTGGCGTGTTCGCAATCTCGGCGTGTTCACGAACTTCAAAGCGTTTGCCATCCTCAGCGACGGCTACCGCTATCGTGTCCTTGTGGACGTCCAGGCTCACATACTTGACCAACTGGCTCATCGACCGCTTCCATGCATGGACCACACCGGAAAACCCGGCGCAATCTCAACGTTGCAGATTTCGAGGAAGGATCACCCGGCCTTAGGCGGACATGCGGTCCAGCGTCTCCAGCAGCTTGAGCCAGACGCCCCGGCGCGACCAGCGGTTGAAGCGATTATAAATTGGAGTCGCCGGCCCGTAGTCGACAGGGCAATCGTACCTGCGGTAGCCGACCTTGAGCACCCCCAAAATACCTGAGATCACCCGCTGCGCGCCGCACTGTTTCTTCGGCAGATGAGGCTCAATCATTGCCCAAGCCGCATCCGACAGCCAAAACAATGCATTACGTCGCCTTCCATGATCAACATACCCAGTGGATCAGGACAACCGCCACACGTCAATATGCTGATTGAGTTTTGGCCCGAGTAGGGCCGATTGGGATGCCGTCGATATGTCGCTGTGCGGAAATCATCACCAATTTGTGTAAAAATGAGCATTCTTTACGCGGCGACGACAAGTCAAGCGCGGATGGTCCTAAGCTCAGGCAACCTGCAGATCGCCTCGCAACGGAATATAGTGATTGGCACATCTCTTGCGTGGTTCATCACATGCTCGGGTTAAGCGCATCGAATCGCAAGCCGCGGCAAGGCTAGACATAGGAACAGTAAAGTGAGGCCATCGCTATTATCCCGCCTGGGACAGACGATTGAATCGAACCCTGTTCATCGATCCAAATTGATCGAAGGTAGCGTGGGTAACTTCCATGCGTAGCATCTGGTATCTCGTGACATTGCTGCCGTCGTATCGGTGGCGAATTATATGCATGCTACTCGTCAGCACTGTTGCGGCATTGGCCATAAGTGTTAGCCAATATCTTTACAGGATGATAACTAACGCGATTGTGGATGCTAAAATTCACTCTGTACACGGTTCATATCTTAGCATCACATATATAATAATGGCGATAATTGCGGCGAGGCTCGTCCACGCTTTATTCGCTATTTGGCATGAGAATCAAGCTAATGGTCTCTTTGTTGAATCAATCAGTTCATTAAGGGAAGCCATAATTCGTCAGATGCTGGGTCGATCCATAGATTTTTTTGAGAGAACGCAAACAGGCGACCTTTTGGACCGCTTCTCAGGTGTCGGCCCGATTAGCGTTTGGTTGATGGCTGTCGTTGAGGGGGCTTTAGCTTCCATGCTCCAGATTGTATTCGCTTTACTGATTCTCGCCTTCAAGCTTCCCCTCGTCGCGCTCCTGTTGGGGCTCCTTTTGCCATTCAACATCTGGGAATCCAAGCGGGCGATCCATGCGACCAAGCCCTATCGCCAAGGCTGGCAGAAACACGCGGGGCGCATGAGCGGCATTTTAGGCGAGTTAGTTGCCAATATATCAACAATCCGAAGCTTAGACGCCGAGGAGCCTGTCCTTCAAAGATATTTAGATGAGCAGAAGTCATGGCGTGATTATCGCGATGGCCTGAACGTTGTACAGAGAGTCTCAGGTGCTTGCAGGATCATTGTAAATGCCGCAGCGGTAACTTCCTCAATATGTCTCGTGACTTATGGCGCGGTATCGGGCAACTATACACCTGGAGATGTTGCGCTTGTTGTGGCTCTTAGTCAAACCGTGCTATTCGGCATAGGCCCGATTACCCAGATTTTAAACCAATCTGGAGAAGTGGCGGTCAGCGCGGCTAGACTTCGAGATTTGATCGAAAGAGAGACGGTTCCGGCTACCGAGGGACAGAAAGTTCTCGGAAACTTCGAGAGCCTCGAATTCCACGGAGTGTCGTTTCGGTACCCTGGCGCTCCTAGTAACGCTCTCACCAATGTCTGTTTTACACTTAAGCGAGGGGAGAAGCTTGGCATCGTTGGGCCAAGCGGGGCTGGCAAGAGCACGATAATCAAGCTCTTGCTAGGATTCTATGCTCCGACCGAAGGTATAATGCTCATTAACGGCGAGAATTTCGAAAATTATACGCCAACATCGGTGCGGGCCGCCTTCGGAGTGGTCCTCCAGGATGTAAGCCTTCTTAACACATCGATCAGCGATAATATCAGGATCGGACGGATGACGGCAACTGACGAAGCGGTTTATTCAGCCGGGCATCTAGCATCGGCGGACGCATTCATCAGCAGGCTTGAGAGCGGATACGACACGATCGTCGGAGAACGAGGGGTAAAGCTTTCTGGTGGGCAAAAACAAAGAATTGCAATAGCCCGCGCGCTCCTTCGTGAACCAGAGGTATTCATATTCGACGAGGCCACAAGCGCGCTCGATGGGCCGACCGAGAATATGCTTCAGCACAATCTTAACACTGCTTTTCGTGACCGCACTACAATTGTCGTGGCTCATCGCCTCTCAACTATAAAAACCGTATCCAGTATAATTGTTATTGAAGGCGGAGAAATTACAGCACATGGCGCTCAAGAGGATCTGCTGACCGTCCCTGAAACTTTTTTTTCAAAAGCTGTCGCCTCACAGGGTGCGGCTAATTCGCACCAATACAGCTCAGAAGATGAAACCTCAATGCATTGGAAACTTCGCAATGGCTGATCTACTTTCTACAAGCGTTCACAACGCCAATTTCAGCGATCATTCGATCAATAACTCCATTCAGTTGAATGAGAAAGCGCTAAACGAGAAGTTGCTTAGGTGGTCTGCGGAAATCCCCGAAATAAAAAAATATGTCACACCTCACACCACCGAAGTCGCAATTCTACTAACGGGTTCGGTGAATGACGGGCTAGCGAACGAGACCTCCGATCTCGATTTTATTGAATTGTACAACCCGAGTCAGTTCATCCCAGGTTGGATACAACGGGACAATGAGGGTCGGGAGATGCTCGACCCAGGTAGTCTTGGCGGCTTCGGCATTCCCCAAGCAAATTTTCTATATTGGCATAATGCACTCAGCTCGGGCCGGCGGATTCAACGCGCACTGTCCAGCGTGGAGCAGGTAGAATATCTCCAGGACCAGGTTATCGCTCGCAACGAGAGCAATCTTGTCCGGATTTGTGGGGGGAAATCACCAGCAATTCGAGGGGGAGTGACGTTAAGCGACGCAGAGTTGCGCTTTTTGCAGCGCATTTATACGGGCACAATCATCTACAATGAATCCCTAATCGAGCGGATAAAAGCTAGACTTCCGATAGAGGAGCTCATTAATTATAATCTTGTCCGCCAGTTAACTCTGCTCGAGAGCGTGATCGCGGATATTAAGGGGCTGTCGATCGAAAGGTTTAATGATGATCAGGATACTATCGTCCTCCTACTCAGAAAGGCATTACAGCATACGTCCAACATTCATTTGTTAACAGCTGGAGAGCTCAATATAAGTGAAAAGTTGGTGTACCGCCTGCTTAAACGGCACGCAGAGGTAATAGGAGAACAAAAGATTGACGAAATATTCGCGACACTTCGATTGAGTCCTGATGACATCTCCGCTGCGCGTGACGATATCATAGGGGTGGTAGATCGGCATCTGGAGGCTGCTGGCAAAATATCGTCATATCTGGCTGATGACCTTCGCTCACGGGTAAAATCACCGACCTGGAACCCCACCCCGGATTCAGGCACGGTACAGGCGGTCCTTTAGCTGTGGATGGTTTTGCCGGAGTCTCGATTAACACCGCAATGTTTGACGCTCGTTACGACCTGAAGTCTATTGGCGATGCTTGCGGACGGTTTGGCGTGCGAGCGCTCTCTCTCAGTCGAAGGGACATTGATGGGCTCGGGTTGGTTTCCACAGGGCGATATTTGCGTGATGCCCAACTGCAGGTTTCCACTCTAAGCAAGATTGGGCCTTTAACACATGATTCCCGGGAGGGTCGCAGGGCGGCCGTCGCCGACGCCAAGGTTGCAATCGACCAATCAGCCGCGCTGCAAGCTGATTGCTTGGTTATCATTGTTGGCGGCATACATTCTTCCAAACAAGCGTCGTTGGAAGGAGTCGCTGACGTTTTAAATGAGATCGTGCCGCTCGCGCGGCAGGCCAACGTAATGCTATCACTAGAACCCCTGCATCCTATCTTCGCTTCCACGCGGGGGTGTGTGAATAGCATCAATGAAGCGTTGGACCTAATGCTCGCCTTCCCCGAGGGGCTGGGAGTCACGCTTGACACCTTTCATTTGTGGTGGAGTCGAGAAGCTCTCAGGGACATCGCGGCGGTGCCGGACGGCAAGATTGCGGCCTTCCAAGTCGCCGATTGGTTGGAATTTACCGGTGATCCGTTCACTGATCGTGGAATGCCCGGTGAAGGTGTCGCAGAAATCGGCGAGTTTGCAAGCGCGGTATTGCAGCAGGGTTATTGTGGGTTTGTCGATATCGAAGTTCTGTCTGCCCGGTGGGCTGCAAAAGACCTCGATGTCGTCATGCACGCGGCACTTGCCTCTGTAGAGCCCTATCTTGCGCCATTTTCCAGCCGGTCAAGGAGAGAGTCACATGCAAGCGGCTAATAATAAACGGATTGCGGTTGTTACAGGTGGCTGTCGCGGGATTGGTTTAGTCATAGCCCAACGTCTTGCGCGCGAAGGTTATGCAATAGGTCTTTGGGACAATCGATCCGAGGTGCTTGCCGCGCCCATCTCCTTCGGTGAATATCAAGCACAAGTTTATCCAGAGGTGGTTGATGTTACCGACGAGGATAATGTGGCTCGTGCGGTGGAGCGTTTAACCTCGCGCGGCCAGGCGGTTTCCGTCTTGGTCAACAACGCCGGTATAAACGGCCCGACAAAGCTAACGGTTGACTACAGCCTTGCGGAATGGCGCTCAGTTGTTGACGTAAATTTGATAGGCGCTTTCATTTGCAGCCGCGCATTATTGCCGCTCCTCGCCATGGGGCCAAATTCCAGAATTGTGAATATTGCGTCAATAGCTGGTAAGGAGGGTAACGCTGAAATTAGTGCCTACAGCGCGGCAAAGGCCGGACTTATCGGCTTCACCAAATCCTTAGCAAAGGAGGTTCTTCCCAATGGGATTTTGGTCAACGCCGTCGCGCCGGCAATGATTGAGACAGATCTGTTGAGTGAAATGACACAAGAGTATATTGATCGTATCCGCGCAAAGATACCGATGGGGCGGTTAGGTAAGGCGACCGAGGTAGCTGCTGCAGTGGCTTGGCTTTGCTCTCCGGATTGCTCGTTCTCGACTGGTACGGTGCTGGATCTATCCGGCGGCCGCGCGACATACTGATAACCTCAAGATGAGAAATACGCAAAATATCGTCCTTATTGGTGCGATGGGTGTCGGGAAGTCAACGCTGGCACCCATGCTCGCAAGGATCTTAGGCTGCCCATGGACAGATACCGACGATTTGATCACTAGTCACGGAATGTCAGGCGCAGAAATTATTCAGCATCACGGCATTGAAGAATTTCGCGCTATAGAAACGGTTGTCGTCTGTAATGTGTTGCGAAATCGACCTGGCGTGGTGGCCACTGGCGCAGGCGCATGGACCATTCCCGAGGTTCGGGCTCAAGCAAGAGATAGCTCGCTCTCAATCTGGCTAAAAGCGGATGCCAAAACCCTTGCAGGCCGCTTGTATGGTAGCGATCGATACCTTGTGCGTACAGGAAACCCTGAAGAGATTGCGCGGCAACAGATCAGAGAAAGAAATGGGCTCTACGCCTTGGCTGATATCACGATCTCTGCGGACGGCGCGCCGGAGAGAACGGTGCAGTTGATAATACAGGATTTAAACATCGTCTTGAGCAGGTGATAGCAAAAGATGGAATTAGCAAATGAATAAATTTCCATATGATCATATTGTAATCGGTTGGGGTATCGTCGGAGCGACGATCGCCTTGCGGCTTTCGGAGGAGGGCAGCAAGGTTCTTTGCCTCGGTGAGGTTGAGGGTGACGCTAATAGCGCTTCCCTCGCAGCGGGCGCTATGCTCGGCGCTTTTGGTGAGCATACGGTCGATAAAACCTCTGCGGCAGACATGCGTGAAACGGAATTCCGAATTCAGAGTAGGCGGAGCTATCCCTCTTTCCTCGAGCGAATTCATGATATCAGCGGCATCCCCGTGCAGCAAAACACGGGTACATTCGTCATATCGAATGCAGCGGGCAAGGATGATCTCCAAAATATTGAAGCAATTTCGAGCTTGGCTGAGGTATATGCAGAGCCAGCAGAATGGGTCGAAATTCGCGACGTGCCGGGGTATCGTCCTCATCGATCTTTCCTCCCCTATCGGATCCTGAGCTTAGCCAACGAGGCGTCCGTCAACTCCGTAGATCTTTTGGTGGCAGTCCGCACAGCCGCGCAGCGGCTCGGAACGACAGTTCGTAACGCGCGAGTGGCCAAAGTTCGTATAGCACAGGATAGATGCGTAGGAGTCGAGTTGGAAAATGGCGATTTCATTGATGGAACTAGCATTGTGCTATCGGCTGGATATGGATGCCGCGATTTAGTGAGGTCGCTGCGCGCTGAGGGGTTGGATTTACCCGAAATTTTAGGTGGAAAGGGGTCCAGCCTGCTCATCAGGAGCAATCTCGATCTTCCCAAGGTTATCAGAACTCCCAACAGGGATTTTGCGTGTGGCACGCATGTAGTTAGTCGCGGAAACGGAACGCTGTATATCGGTGCGACTAATCGGATTTCGGACACTCCGGGTGAACAGGGCGGTGTAACGTTGGGTGAATTGCACGTTCAGACCCATAGCGTTATTCACGAAATCAACACTGCCGTGCGGACAGATGGTGTTATCGCTTTTCGAGCGGGAGCGAGGCCTCTTACGTCAGACGGATATCCTTTGGTGGGATTCACCGGGATATCTGGACTACACATCGCGACTGGGACTTACCGCAACGGTATTCTTCTCGCTCCTCGAATTGCTGACATCGTTGCTTCTGAAATGCTCGGTCAATCCGGCGGGCTAGAAAATCCATTCGGCCCTCAAACTCGATCACAGCTCCGCCGAGAGATGAGCCAAAAGAGTGGTCTAAGGCGCGGCGTCAAGGACCTTATTTCATTTATACAAGAGCCTCATGGGCTGCTACCTTATGAACGCGGCCGAGAGTTAGAAAATTTCATTCATAACTTACTTGAGGCTGCTGCTGGCGCCGACGCAAGAGCCGTAGCTCGCCTTGCGGAGGTTAGGAGTTACCTAAACTCAAACACGCGCGCTGAAGCGGTACCCGCTCTTTTTTATATGCTTGCCGCTGATCGGAATGGGACTGCATACAATGAATGATATTGGTCCATTCCCAACGTTCGATATCGCTAGAGCCCAAGAGCGGGTGGCTCAGATTCTCGGAAGTCGCAGTTTATGGCGAAACGGCGGTAAGTTCTGTGAGCACGTTGAAAAGGCTTTCGCTGATAAATGCGGTGTTGATCGGGGAATCTTGACTACCAATGGAAGTCATGCCTTGGAGGCTGCCATTGCGACTATCATAAAACCGCCTGGTAGCGAAATTATCATCCCTGCACTTAGCTTCATCGCAGTAGCTAATTCCGTCCTTTCTCGAGGTTACATTCCTGTGCCAGTGGATATTGATTCCTCATCTTGGAACCTTGATCCCCTCTTAATCGAGGGCGCGATCACTGAGAAAACGGCTGCTATTCTCGCGGTTCATTTCGCTGGCGCCCCTTGCGATATGACATTGCTTAAAAAAATTGTCCCGCCTGGGATCGATATCGTTGAGGATGCAGCGCAGGCACATTTCGCGCACCATGATGGCAAGCCCGTGGGGAGCTTCGGCCAAATTGGTTGCTTCAGCTTCCAGGCTGCGAAGACGATGACCTGCGGTGAGGGCGGGATCGTCGTGACAAACGACTTGGTGCGTCACGATTTCTTGGAGGCCTTCATAAACTACGGACGAGGACCGACGGATCGGGGATACGGCCATGCCTTTCACACGTCCAATTTTCGCATGAGTGAGTTACAGGCTGCAGTGTTAGTGGATCAGCTTGAGCGAATTGATGAGGAGAACATGGTCAGGCAGCTTCGGTTCGATATGTTTATGGAAATCATGGCCCAGCGAGCGCCAGCGGTGCGACTTCAGGCACCCGGCATAGGAACAACCCGCCATGGCCATTCGCTTGTTCCTTTGCTAATTCCGGAAAATATAGGGAGCAGTATTACGCAAAAGCTGATATCTGAGCTTCAAAAACGTGGCTGGCCTGTTCGCCCGGCTTATCCGTTATTGTGCAATACTGGTGTATTGGATTCGTGCTTAGAGCGCAGAATTCTCAACCAGTCTGAAGTCGCCCGAATCCGAGACGCCGAGGCACTATGTTCGGTTGCGGCAGATGCTTCTAGGAGAATGATTGTATTCAATCATGCTACACTTTACCGTACTCGAGCGGAACTGGATGAATTGGCTGGTATTCTTGGCGAAGCTATATGCTCGATTTGAAAAAGCAGCCTCGCGAGCGGATCCAAATGAGACCTCTATTTGTCGCTTTAGAAGGTATTGACGGAGCAGGAAAAAGCACGCTGGCAGCCGAATTGAAGGAGAATTTGGAGGCCCTCGGTGTCTCAGTTCACGTGACACGGTTGGTAGAGAACACCATAGCCCTTCTGAAGGGTACGGTGGATCGGTCGACCGGGGTCGCCGGCTCTTATCAGGAGCTTGTCCCTGATGCGGAACGGGGTGAGCTATATGCTGTGGAGGCGTACATTGTAGCTTCGCAGTTGAAGCAGAGGTGCGCCGCAGAGGTAGTTTTGTTTGATCGTTGGTTTCCGATCGTGGGTTGGAATTCAGGAGCATTGCCCTGGGATCTTGGCGGTAAGCTTCCAGTACTGGCGTACCAAGAACTCACAAAACCAGAGTTGGTAATCTGGCTTCAAATCGAGCCAGCTATCGCCGCAGATCGTCTGGCAAATCGGGGGGATTGGATGGTTAAGCGCTACGAGCGATCCGAGCTAACTTCCGTCCTTACAGAGCTGCATGAGAGGCATTCCAAAGCATGGAGCGGAGCAGGGAATGTGCTTACGCTCGATGCATCTCGCCCGATCGAGCAATTGGTGCATCTTGCTACCGATGCCGTTTTATGGCAATTGCAACGACCTCAACCCTTAGGTGATTTTGGGAACATTTAGGAATGCCAGTTTGAGTAGCCCTTCCTTAAACGTGCTAGGTCTGAAGCAACTGGAAATGGTTCCATCCGGCTTACCGCTGTGTGGACGGGTGGTTGTCCCCGGTTCAAAATCCCTCACTAACCGCGCGCTCCTCTTAGCGGCGCTAGCAAATGGCACCAGCCGGATATCTGGTGCGCTTTCTAGCGACGATACCATTCACATGGCCTCGGCGTTGCGGATGATGGGAGTAGATATCGAACTTGAAAGTGACGTAGAATTCATCGTCTCGGGTTCTGGGAAGCTTCATGCTCCCCGCGAACCGCTGTTCCTTGGCAATGCTGGAACGGCAATGAGATTTTTGACTGCTGCTGCCGTGCTGGCTGACGGTCCGGTGACTCTCGACGGCGACGACCATATGCGGCGCCGTCCTATCGAGCCCCTCGTCGCCGCGCTAAGGTCATTGGGATGTGACTTGACGGCCCAAGCCGGTTGTCCCCCGCTTGAAGTCAAGGCTGCGGGCGGCTTTCCCGGAAATTCAGTCATGATCGACGCGAACCTCTCGAGCCAGTACGCGTCAGCCTTGCTAATGATCGCGCCCTGCGGAAACCAACCTGTGGATATTTTTCTGGGGAGTCCTAAGATCGGCGGTGCAGGCTACCTTGGACTGACTCTCGATATAATGGCGAGGTTTGGGGCTGAGATAACCACGCTGCGTGACGGCGCATGGCGGATCCGGCCAACCGGTTACCGCGCGACGAATTATGTAGTTGAACCCGACGCGTCCTCTTGCACCTATTTTTGGGCGGCAGAGGCTCTTACTCATGGCAAGATTGACCTCGGTGACGTCACTCACTCCACTCAGCCCGACGCAAAAGCTCTAGAGTTCATCCGAGCATACCCTAACATGCCGTCGGAAATTGACGGCTCGCAGATGCAAGACGCGGTCCCGACTCTGGCTGTGCTTGCAGCTTTCAACCGGAACCCTGTAAAGTTCGTCGGTATCGCCAATCTCCGAGTTAAGGAATGCGATCGAATCTCTGCAATTGCTATCGGCCTTAATCAAATTTGTCCCGGTTTGGCGATCGAAATGGGAGACCAGCTGAGCGTTACAGGCTCGCCCGATTTGATCGGTTCTAGCTCACCTGCAGTAATAGACACTCACAATGATCACCGGATGGCCATGAGTTTCAGTCTCGCAGGTTTAGTTATTCGGAAGATTGTCATAGATAATCCATCTTGCGTGTCAAAAACCTTTCCGGGTTACTGGGAAGCTCTCCAAAGTGTCGGAGCGCATGTAAAATCCCCGAGTTGAAGCATATAAGCTCGTCTTATATCGACCTTCTGTAAGAAACTTTCCCCAGTCCGATTATGTTGAACGGCTTTTCTACCCGGTCAACTGCTACTGTCCGCAGTCGGGATCGGAAGGGCTGATCTTTGGGACGATGAAGACCAGTCGCGCAATCTAGTGAACGTAGGTGCAAAGTAATGCTTGGGCCATTGTGGCCTGACTTGTCCATCGTCCCAGCGATGGGACTTCGCTCAAGCGGGTTGATGACTCACCCGCTCAAAGCTTGCGTTTCTATCTCGCCATGCGGCACGTGCAAGTAGCGCATGTTGGTGAACAAAGCTGGTATCATGTTTCAACATTTGATGAAGCACCCCATCGAGTGGGCGGCACGCCTTTTTGCGTTCTCTCGCGGACATGTCACCGGAATGGCCGATCGAAACCTTTCGCCGGATCAGAAAGTCTTGGTCAGGTTGATGCCAAGCGTGCGCGGCTGGACGGTCAGCACCGTGGCGGTATAGCCGCCCAGCGTGTTGGCTGCCGAAATCCGGCCCCTGCTGCCAAACAGATTGCTGCCGAACAGCGCCGCCGACCAGCTTGCCCCCTTGATCCCGATGCGGACCCCAGCGACGGCATAGTCCCCGATCCGGTAATAGCCGGCCACCACCGCGCTGGTTCCAGCGTTGAAGGCGCTGTATGAGTCGCCGATATAGCTGACATCGCCGTGGATCGACGCGGTCCGTCCATGGCCGACCCCCCACTCATAGGTGCTGCCCAGATTGGCCGTGGCCTGCGGAACATTGGGAATGCGGTTGCCCGTCAGCCCCGACGCACTGCCCACGACGACCGCCGCATTGGAGACCTGGTTAGAGGTTAGCCTGTCCGAGGAGGCGGTGATGGTGGTGTCCACGCTCCAGCCCCTGGCCGGCTGGAAATGCAGTTCCGCTTCCAGTCCTTGCAGCCGCGCCGAACCGGCATTGCCGATGAAGGAGAAGCTGCCGCTGTTCAGGTTGATCTGCATGTTCGACCAGTCGGTGCGGTACAGGGCGACATTGGCCTGCAAACGCCCGTCCAGATAGCTGGCCTTGGTGCCGACCTCATAGGTCCACAGGCTGTCGGGGTTGTAGGGCAGGTTGGTGACGCTGCCGATGGGCTGGTTCACCCCGCCCGGACGATAGCCCGATGCCGCGTCGAAATAGAAGAGCAGATGGCGGTCGGCTTGCCAGCTCAGATTGCCGCGATAGAGCAGCCCGTTGTTGCTGGATTGATACGTGTTAAAGGGGATGAGCGCGCCGAAGAAGGAGGCGTTAGCGGTGTATAGCGGGTTGCTGTAGGTTCTGTCGCCGCCGACCGTATTGTCATACTGATAATAGCGTATGCCGCCGGTCGCGGTCAGGCTGCCGAACAACGTATAGGCCAACTCGCCAAAGACCGCCTTCTGGACGCGGTCATCCACCACATGCCGTACGAAAAGCATGGTGTCGGACGTCGTATTGTAGCCCGCGCCGGGCGTTGCGACATGGGCGATATTGGAGGTGAGATGGGAATGGCGATCCTCGTAATAGGCGCCCACCGTCCAGGTGAAGGGGCTCTTGCCTTCGGACGACAGGCGCACTTCCGAGGTCAAATCCTGAATGTCCTGGGGCTGGTAATATTCGATCGGCAATGGATAAGTGGCGCCCAGATGCCCTCCGGCCGAGGCGATGACCGGATTGAACGTGTTGGAGAACAGGCCATTGGGATCGCGTGTCTGGAGCAGCCTGCGATCCTGATAGGACGTCGTCGCGGTCAGTTTCGCAAAGCCCAGATCGAAACCGCCGGTGAAGTTGTAGAAGCGGTTCCTGTCCCTGAACTTCAGAAGGACCGTGTCGGACGACTGATAAAGCCCAAGCGAAGGTGCCCAGCCGGGGCTGCCATTGCTGTCTTCATTGGCCAGATGCGCCGAAAAATCCAGCGTCACCTGCGAAACCGGCTGGTAGCGCACCAGCACGCGCCCGCCTGTCGCCGCATCGCTGTTCACATGTTTGAGCCCCAGCGCGGCATTGTTGATGTAACCGGGCTGATAGCGGCGATAGGCTACGACGCGCACGGCCAGCTTGTCCTCGATCAACGGAATGTTGATCTCGCCATTGGCCTGATAGCCCGCGGCGCTGTGTGAGGTGGTGGTGCCGGTCACGTCGATTGTGGCGCCCAGATGGTCGAGGTCCGGCTTGTTGGTGATCAGCCGGATCGCGCCGCCGGCGGCACCGGCGCCATACAGCGTGCCTTGCGGGCCGCGCAGCACCTCGACTCGCGCAATGTCGAAAAAGTCGACATTTCCCTGCGCCGAGGCCTGCGCCGTGGTGGTGCCGGGCGGGGCATTGAGCGCGGTTTCGTCATAATAGAGCCCCACCAGCTGGTCACCGGCACTGCTGCGCACACCGCGCAGGCTCAACTGGTTCAGGCCCGCGCCCTGGGTGGTGGCGACCAAGCCCGGAACGATCTGCTGAAGATCGGAAAGGTTGGCTATGTTGTTCTGCCGGATCGCTTCCTCGCTGAGCGCGGTGATGGCTGCCGGGGTTTGCTCTAGGCCGGTGGGTCGACGCAGTGCGGTCACGACAATGTCGTTGCCTGCGGTGGGCGCGGCTGCGGTCTGGGCCAGAAGATGGGTTGGCGAGGCCCCGGCGCCCGCCAACAGGGCGATGGCGAAAGCGTGTCGTCTATGCATGGTTTCTCTGCTCTATTGTGTAGTTTTGGTTGTGAGATCGTCCTGGCGTGCGTCTTGGCTCGGTCAGGGCGAGCTTCGCAAAGCAGGGTTCATGCCAACCGGGGGTAGGGCCAGGTTCCATGCGGCAAGGCACGGCAATAATTGTTGCCAGTGCTGGGAATTGCGCAGGGACATGCTGATAATCATCCACAAAAACCGTAATCATCATACGGAAACGATATGAAATGGGACATTTAAAATTTGGCCCGGATATTGCCTTTCCTTGCTGACTTGCCTGACTGGTCAGGTGCGAGGAGAACATGCGATGAATTGGCTTCGCGGAGTCCTGATTGTTTGCGCGGGCACGTCCCTGATGGGCGGCTCTGCTCCGGCGATGGCCGGGCAGCGCGTGCCCACGCTCGATGATGCGCAGGGGGACCGCTCTCTTTCGCCCTTCTATGTGTGGCGCGGTGACATTCCACCCGGGCCCGGTCAGTTGCTGCGCAGCGAAGCGCTGCCGCGTGCCGCCACGCTGACCGGCGCCGGCCAGAACACCCGCATTCTCTACACATCGACCGATGGTGTGAGCGGGACGGCACCCATCGTCGTATCGGGCGCGGTGTTTGTGCCGCGCGGCACGCCGCCCGCCGGTGGATGGCCGGTGGTAGCCTGGGCGCATGGCACGCTGGGGGTCGAGGATGCCTGCGCGCCCTCATGGCTGGGCCGCGCCTATCGCGACGAGTCTTACCTTAACCGCTGGCTGTTAGAAGGCTTCGCAGTGGTCGCGACCGATTATCAAGGGCTTGGCGTGCCTGGCCCCAATCCCGCGCTCAACAACCGCTCGAACGCCTATACGCTGCTCGACAGCGTGCGGGCGGCGCTTCATCTGGTGCCGTCCCTGTCTAACCGTACCGTGCTGATCGGCCAGTCGCAGGGCGGCGCGGCGGTGGTCGCGGCGGCGGGCTATGCGCCGGATTACGCGCGCGATCTCCACATTCTTGGTGCCGTATCGACCGGTGCGATGTACACGCCGCCTTACCCTTTGCAACGGCCCCCGGCGCATCCGGATAAGGTCGAGGGGACTATCGCCTATGAATATTATTCGGTGCTGGCTGCCCAGCAGATCGATCCGACGCTGAAGCCTTCCGAGATTTTCACTCCGCGCGGCGAAGCTCTGTTCGAACACGCCCGCTCAACCTGCGTCATACCACTGGAAGCCGATGTCGAACTGGCCGGATTGACCCCCGCCAATGCGCTTCAGCCAAGTGGCAGGGCGCGGCTGGCGGGCTGGTGGAGCGCATGGCAGCGCTTCCCGACGCTCAAATTCGCTATTCCGCTGTTTATCAGCATTGGCTCGGACGACCCCGGGGCGCCGGGCCAGCGGGCGCTGGTAAAGGATGCCTGCGCGGCGGGCACTGTCGTCGAGGCGCATGGCTACCCCGGCCATGACCACAACGGCACGGTCAACCGCTCGCTCGAGGACTCCGTGCCTTTCATCAAACGGCTGCTTGCCGGGCAGGCCATTGCCCCGCGTTGCACGGTCGGTTGACCAGCTTCATACCCTCTTTCCCATCAGGAGCAGACATGCGCTCGATTGCCCACCGATTGTTGCTCGCCGCCGCGCTTGGCCTGAGCGCCACTTCGCTGCACGCCCGGCCGCTCTCCGGGAAGGAGGCGCATCAGATCGACGCCTCGGTCGAGGCCTTGCGGCCGCAACTCACCACACTGGCCACCGATATCTGGAACTATGCCGAGGTGGGTTTCAAGGAGAACAGGAGTTCGGCGGAGCTGCAAAAAGCGCTGCGCGACGCCGGTTTCGACATCAAGACCGGCATTTCTGGCATTCCCACCGCCTTTGTGGCTAGTGCGGGCCATGGCGGCCCGGTGATCGCGCTGCTCGCCGAATATGACGCGCTGCCCGGCCTGTCGCAATCGCGCGATGCCGAGGCAAAGTCGTTGGGTGGCATCGCTGGCCATGCCTGCGGGCACAACCTGCTGGGCGCGGCCTCGGTGACGGCGGCAATCGCGCTCAAGGCCTGGCTAGAGGAAAACCACGTCAAGGGCACCATCCGCCTTTATGGCAGCCCGGCGGAGGAGGGCGGCTTCTCCAAGGTCTATTTCGTGCGTGACGGGTTGTTCAAGGATGTCGATACCGTGTTGAGCTGGCATCCGGGCGATGCCAATGATGCTTCCCCCTCTCAGCTTCTCTCGGTGATCACGGGCAAGTTCCGTTTCAAAGGCATTGCCTCGCACGCCGCCGTGGCGCCCGAGCGTGGCCGCTCGGCGCTCGATGCTGTCGAGATCCATGATGTCGCGACCAATTTCCTGCGGGAACATGTGCCTGATGGTACGCGCATCCAATATGTCATCTCCGATGGCGGTGACCAGCCCAACATCGTGCCGGCTCATGCCGAAAGCTTCTATTACGTGAGAAACTATGATCCGGCGGTGACGCAGAGCGTTTGGGAAAGGGTGAAAAACGCAGCCGATGGCGCGGCGCTTGCCACCGGCACCTCGGTCTCGGTCGAAGTGATCGGCGGCAGCTACGGGGATCTGCCAAATGATGTTCTGGGCCATGTTGTAGATGCCAATTTGCGCCGGGTCGGAGGGTATCGTTATACCGGCGAGGAGACCACCTATGCCGCAAGGATTTCCGCTACTCTGCCAAAAGGGTCAGACCGTGTCACGCCCGATACCATTGCGCCCTATTCAACCGGCAGGAAAATCCCCGCCTCCTCCGATGTTGGCGACATCAGCTGGACAGTTCCCACCGCCGCGCTCAGCACTGCGACCTGGGTGTCGGGCACGGTACCGCATAGCTGGCAAGCTGCCTCTGCCAGCGGAAACACCATTGGTCTGAAAGGCGCCGAGCTTGCTGCGAAGACGCTCGCTCTAACCGGCGCACAGTTGTTCCTGAGCCCGGATGTGATTGCGGCCGCCAAAGCCGAACTTATTAGCCGCCAAGGCCCGAGCTTCGCCTACAAGCCGATGCTTGGCGATCGGACGCCGCCGCTGAACTATACATCAAAATGACCAGATGCTAGACTTAGGACAGCTTTCTCAAAGCGAACGTGCCTTTCCAAGTATCGGCGGCAAAGTCATCGGTGGCATAGTAGAAGCTATAAAACGATTTAACCGCGCACACCAGGATCAGCCGCGGGCTCGGCAAGGCATCCTTTCGCAGTCCAAGCCGCCAGACGAGGAATCTGTCGTAAAGCGCGACCGGAGCTTCATGAATGCCGCACTTTTGGCGGCTATGAAGTTCGCGAAGTCGACAACATGGAGAACATATGCCCGCCTGATGTTTGGTGACGCGCGGGTCTGTTCGAGATAGACGGACTAGTGGCGAAGGCACTCGAAGACATCGCCATCATCATTCAAGACGGTCCGCGACCGGCGGCCGCCGGGCATTTCATTGCGTGCAGCTTGCCAGGGCGTCGTGGCGAACGGAGTGGACACGGTCGCTGATACTGCTGAAAGATCCCCGCGGCGGCAAGCCTTTTGCCATCACTCTGGACACAGCTTACATGAACAGTTTCCGTGCCGATATTAACATAATTTCTATTATCGGACTCCTTCGACGCCGGAGGGCGCGTTCTAACTGGAAGCGCGAATTTTGAGGATTTCTGGGCATTGTATGCCCTCTCGAAAGGACCCGCGATGCCGCACATATATCTCCATACGAATCTTACCGAACGCGAAACATTCACCCGCATACGTGATGCGAAGGTTTCTGTTCATTGATCGCCGCGGCGCTTGGCGGCCATCCCGCAACGCCCTACTTCAAGCCATAGCGCGCGTACTCCTGCACAAGGCCGGGCATGACCTTGCGAAAATAGGCAAGGTCCGCCTTGGCCTCAGGTTTACCCATGGCGTTGGCAATCCACGCCCGGACGTACTGCGTCGAAACCTGCCCCGGTTCAATCTTCAGCGCGGCATCCGCATCGGCGAGC
>Ga0116227_10006721_pt1 | contig 23076 bp, 28 predicted proteins | sample S1TSphgellanicum_FD_89693 | JGI IMG/M metagenome (GOLD analysis project Ga0116227, IMG submission 89693) | Host-associated microbial communities from peat moss isolated from Minnesota, USA - S1T2_Fb - Sphagnum magellanicum MG | ecosystem: Host-associated > Plants > Peat moss > Unclassified...
CGTCCCCACCAACACAAAGAAAGACAACAGCGGCGGTTTTGTCTTTTTTTTTGGTTTTTTTTTTTTTGTTTGGCCTTTTTTTTTTTTTTTTTTCTTGATCGATTTTTCGGTTTTGTCAGTCAGTCGCGAGCTATCTATTGGAGTAGTGAGAAAATGATACTAGCTGCTTGTTGTAAATCTACTCCTTGTACCTGTTTTTTTTTCCTCTTTGTCTCTGTGTCTGTCTCCATTTTTTTTTTTTTGCCGTCGTTTTTTGGATGGAAAGAAATCAAAGAGGTTTTGGTTGGGGTCACATGAAGAAGAGGGTCGAGATCTTGTACTCGACAAGCGCATTCTGGTTTTTGAAAGTAAGATCTGGGGCAAGTGCAGTGCAGTGCAGTGTGGTTTTTTTTGGGGGTAAGATCTGCTGTGCTGCAGATTTGCACCCATTTGTCCGTAGGTCACATTCTGAGAAGAGATTGTGTGGGGTGTTTTGTTTTCTTGGGGGGGTGGTGGTGGGTGGGTGTTTGTGTGTGTGTGTGTGTGTGGCTGTACCTAGTGCCAGGAATGATGGGGACCGTCAGTAACACTGCTGGTAGTGGGAAGAAGAAGAAGACGGCGCTCATAACAGGAATCACCGGGCAAGATGGGTCGTATTTGACCGAGTTTTTGTTGGAGAAGGGCTATGAAGTGCATGGCATCATTCGGCGATCGTCAAATTTCAACACCCAGCGTCTGGATCACATCTACGTCGATCCGCATAACTCCAGCGCCCGCATGAAGCTCCATTACGGGGATCTTACGGACGCCTCCGCGCTACGCAAGTGGGTGGACACCATCTGCCCGGATGAGGTCTACAATCTGGGCGCGCAGTCCCATGTGGGTGTGTCTTTCGAGAATCCGGACTACACTGCGGATGTGGTGGCCACCGGCGCCTTGAGGTTGCTTGAAGCTGTGCGCACCCACATTGAATCTACTGGCAGACAGGTGAGCTTCCTCTTCTCTTTTCTGTCTGTGAGAAGAGCATTCCCCCTTTCCTCTGTTTTGTCATCTTTTGTGGAGCATCGGACATTTGCTCTTGTGGTACCTCTTCCAGTGCATTGTTAGGGGATCAACCATCCCTGTTGAATACACCTCTTGTGTGTTCCATGCCCCGTTGTGCTCCTCTAGGGTTCTATCCTATGTGAAGCTGTACCACATTGCTTCCTTGAACATTGTAGGGCAGCAGGCTTGAACATCCCCACTTGCTTGCTCTACAATCTTCTGGCATTAGCTGATAACTCTTTGGGGACTCTTGGGTAGAGCAGATCAAGTACTATCAAGCTGGGTCATCAGAAATGTATGGGGCGACTCCTCCACCACAAGATGAGAATACAGTGTTCCACCCACGGAGCCCTTATGCTGTGTCGAAAGTTGCAGCTCACTGGTACACAGTGAACTACCGGGAGGCATATGGGCTGTTTGCTTGCAATGGCATCCTGTTCAACCATGAGTCTCCTCGCAGGGGTGAGAATTTTGTTACCCGAAAGATCACGAGAGCTGTGGGACGGATCAAGATTGGTCTCCAGAAGAAGCTCTTTCTTGGCAATTTGAAGGCCTCCCGAGATTGGGGTTTCGCAGGTGACTATGTTGAGGCCATGTGGTTGATGCTGCAGCAAGAAAAGCCAGATGATTATGTTGTTGCTACGGAAGAATCTCATACTGTTGAGGAGTTTTTAGAGGAGGCATTTGGATTTGTGGGACTTGACTGGAAGGAGTATGTGGAAATTGATCCCAGGTTAGTAGTTCCTCTCACTCTCTTTGCAATAAATCTGATAAGCTGGAGCTACCTTTGTGAAATCAGCAACTCTCAAGTGATGATCAGTCCATGTGTGTTTGCGAAGGTATGGATGGTGAAGCAATTGAAAGATGTGCTTATTTCCTCTCTCTCTCCATAGATGGACATGGATCAGCCAAATTGTTAGACACGTGCATGCGCACATCCTCATGCATTCTTTCCTGTAAATATTGTTTTTGTTGCAGGTACTTCCGGCCATCAGAGGTGGATAATCTCCGAGGCTCAGCTGAAAAAGCCAGAAAAGTTCTTGGCTGGAAACCAAAAGTTGGTTTCAAGCAGTTGGTGGCAATGATGGTATCGGGTGACTTGGAAAGAGCAAATCGTGAGAAAGTGCTGGTTGACAATGGCTATATTGATTCACATCAGCAACCATGAAGATTCTAAGAAACCTCTGACGTGAGTCGTATTCATTTCCAGGCTTCCACACACACAACTGTTATCTCTCCTCTCCCACCCAATTGAAGTTCTCAAGCTTATTTCAAGTCCATGCAGGCAAAGGTGACTTGATGAAACCTAACAATTCGTTTGCTGGGCTAGAAGCTCTGCAGCTTTAGTACCGGGGATAATTGCACACCTAATACCCCTTATCCAATACAAAGAATACATTGAGTTAGAAGCTAGAATAGATCCATAAGGTAGGTGCTTTCTTACAGCTGATGTGGTGGGACAAAGGTCAGTCATACTAACCTTACTACTCTCTCCTTCAGTCTTAAGCTACTCTGGTAGATCAGACGTATTGCTGCTGCTCAATCCATTCTTTTTTTAAGTAAACCCTAGTACAACTGAACTACAGAAACCATGACTGCAATGCCCATCAACTGAAACATGTAACTGTGCAGATAGAATTTGCCTTGACTGACAGCCTGATCATCTGAAGCAACCTGATGTTCAAACTGCAAACTTTCTTCTGGTTTTGAATGAACGGGTATCATGTTTCTGTGGTTCATTACTGGTGATGCACCTGAAATGGGTGGTCCTTCATCCTTTCCTGACATTCCTTGCGGAGAGGAAATGTACTGGAATTGTTTCTGAATTTGATTTGACATGAAACGGATTGTTGTCTAGAGACTGCAAGGGTGAAATCTCTTGTTTCCTTATGCAAGGTCCTGTTGTGATGCATCTCCATTACTTCACCAAGAAAGAATGCATGTTTTGGGTATTATGAATATGTGCAACAAGATCTTTTGCAGAATCTTTTGATTGTAGTGGAGGCAGCTTTGTTGAGGTGCTGCTGTTATGACACTCTCCTTGTAGTGAATGACTGTATTCTCTTTGCAAAATCTCGCATGAAAGGTGTAGAAATGGAGATATGCAACAGAGAAGAATGATGGACTGGGGATTAGAGCTAAGATATAGTTCTTAGAAAGCAAGGGAAAGTCCTAAGAGATGGGTTAAGAAGGATTTGGGAAGTGAGGAATAGAAATAGAGTAGAATAGGTTGTTATAATTGAGCTGCCGCAGTCTTGTGCTTATCAGTACAGGCCAATTACATGTGGGAGTTTCCTGAGAGGGCTCAGCAGGCTACTCTGGATGCCACTACTGCAGAAAGGAACAGGGAAATGGTTACTAGTGTGGTGGAGTGCACACAGGAAAGTGAGGAGAAGGCATTGAAGGGAAGTGATTTTTGAGAGCAAGAGAAAGCTACAAGCTTTGGTGTGTGAAGCACAGGTGACTGGCAGCATGTTTGTCTCCTGGCAACTCTATTGCTCCTGTCCTTTATTTCATGCAGTTTGGTTTTTCCAAAAGAGAAATGAAACCACTTCATGTTTCTGAAGATTTGTGAATTCCAACTTTTTGAAAAGCTTGGAAAGTTGGTTGACAGAAGGAGAGTCTTGTGTCTTGGCTCTTGCTGTTCTTTGGATATGAGATGAGAAGAACGAAGATGTGGTTCAGAATCCTCAAAAAGTGTAACACCTCATCCAATCCATCATCACAGCCCTGTGACCTTAAGCTCCAAGAGGATTGTGAGAGGTCAAGAGAAGTTTTCTTGTAGTTTTTCTCTGTGCCTCTCTAGAACAGCATGTTTGCTATCTTTCTGCACAGGCTGGTTAAGAAGCTCTCTGAATTTCTGATTCAGAATCCAATTAAGAGAGCAATGCACAAGCTAGAATCCTGTATTATTTTCTCAAACAAGTTTGAACCTTCCACCTCTTTGCCACCAACTCTTATTGGACATTCTCTCAATTGCTGTATTGCATTGCTGGTAATGAAGGTGAGAAATAGTGCAAGAACAGCCACTGGGGGACTGCTGATTTGCAAATTGCTGCTTGCATGTTGTGGATCCATATTGTGCAGTTGGCAATCAACTGGCACCAACACTCAAAAACTATATAAAAGTCCTGGAGGAGATGAGAAAGAGAAAGGAGCTCAAAATGTGAGTTCATGGTAACAAGCAAGGAAGTGATGTCAGGTGCATTTCTTTCTGATGAAGGAGATGGGTATGCAAGCTTTCATGACAAGGGACAGAGACTTGATTCTCAGCTTAAGGATTGCACCTATGTATAGACCAATTGACAGCTTTGGTCATATTGAGTGTCACTTTTTGAGCAGAAAAACATCATGAAGAGTCCGGCTATTATTTTTGGGCAAGCCCCCCTCTTCAGAAACCAGAAGGTGCTCATATTCTGGAAGGTAACAGCACTACTGTTAGCTTCACAAAAGAGAGTGGAGAATTTTTCTCAAAAATCATCTGAGGTTTCTGTGTTGGGTGTGACACGAACCAATTCCATATGCCACTGCTTAAGAACACAACAGTAGAGAGACAAAGAGGAGCTTTTGTTGACACTTAAGTCATCATGATAACCAATCCATGAGCATTCGGATTTGACTGCAAAGACCACAGCAAGTGCTAAGCCTGTTGGCAGCAATCTTGTGCAATTGCAAGTTCCACATAACTTGGTAGTTTACCATCAGAGGGTGTACTTTACCATTGGAGAGATACGCAATCCATCTATATTTGAATGAATGGTTGCTGGAAATTGCACTGCTGCTCAAGGCAAAAAAAAAAAAAGTTGCAACACTTTCTCTAAGCTGCTGAACATCTATGAGGTTGCAGAGAAACAATCTCCACAACAGCACTTTGAAGGTAACATGCCACAATGAGCTGCAGTCATAACCTTGTGAGAGTTGCTTGCTCACAAAGTGTCAGACCATCATCACCTTCACCTGCTTGTGAATGAATCACACAGCATACAGAATTGTGAGAACTATGCATCGAAAAATTGTATTATCTCCAGATGAAGAGCAGATCAATTTCCAAGATGTGTAAGAAGGCGAGATCAATGATGGCGGTGGGTTGGATCAAAGGTGGAATGAGTGCCATCTATTGAACCTTGTCAATGAGTCACCAACATTTGTGGCCATGCCAATTGCAGTGCAACCATCGGATCCAATTCCAACGTAATACAGCCTCCATTCATCACCACCCATGTGCACCAGACATGGTGATCCCACACCTTTACTGTCCCATGCTGTCTTTGCTTCTGAAGGTTCCAAGATCGGCTCACTCTGGCATCTCTCCCACTTGAGCAAACCTGTTTCTGACCTTGCCAATCCAATACTGGTGTGACCATCTGCTGCTACACCCTCATAAACCATCAGGTAGCCATCTCCACTGGGATGTTCTACCACATGACGAGCACGGATACCAAGTTCATCAAATGCACCCTGCACACCTCCTTCCAGAATTTTGCCAAACTTGAGCCACCGCATACCATCCCTAGATCTTGCAAAGCCTACAGAGTACAGCCCTGTATTGGGATCCAGCGCATGGTAATACATGCGTATGTCACCTGCTTCGTGGAACACAACCTGAGGAGCAGCAATAAATAAAGAGTCCCACTCCCCTTCAGTGCCAACATCAAAGAGAGCTCCACTGTGATGCTCACCTTCAATTCTTGCCCAGTTTCGACCGTCATTGCTCATGGCTAGGCCTGGACGCATTCGCCCCTTGATAACTCTTTCCTCTGCAAGAATTGCTGGTACTACTCCTGCAGGCAACTCAAAGATTTCAGCATCAGCCCCTGAGTAGTAGAGCCAGTAGACACCAGTGGCAGCTCTCACTTTGGCACTGGACATGATGAGCACATCAGATGGAATGAGTTGGGTGGTGTCAAAAGCCCACCAATTGCTACTGCATTCCATCACTATTCCAACACTTCCTTTCTCATCTTGCTCATCTGTCTCCACCTTCCCAGTGCCCCGTCTCCAATGCATCCCATTTGATGAAGTTGCCAGGCCGATGCTGCTGCTGCAACTGCTGCTGCCAGTTTCTTCTTGTGTGTTTCCAGAGTACCACATACACCAGCGCTCTTCGTTGTCACTCACATAGCGCCTCACAATAGGTGACCCCACTCGGTTGCTGTCCCAAGACCCCGTCTCCCCATTTCCAAACACCAGTCCTTCCGACCAAACCTCTGCCATGGCAGCAGGGCCAGAAGCTTCTTCTTGCCCTGCTATGGCTCGCGAAGTTCGCACCAGACATGATGGTGACGATGATGATGATGATGCTGATGACTGTCGAGCTTCAAACTTGCCCGAGCTTCTAGTTGCCTGCTGCAATCTGATATGCAAATCACTTGTGCCGCCAGCTTTCTGGTTGTTCGCTCCACCACCACCACCACCACCACCACCGCCCCAATGACCTAGAGCTGCTTCAAGCGGTCTACAAACTTGGCGACTGGACGACACACACAGCACCGCGCAAGATGGTGGAGTGAGAGACAAACCCATTAGGGTTACCTACTCCAGAAGAAGAAGAAGAAGAAGAAGAAGCTTCATCACCTTTGTCAGGTTGTCAAGCAAGGCAAAAACAGAAAAAGCTCGTTTCTTGCGCGCTCACCCTACAGCAACGATGATGAACACCAGAGGTCAATCACAGTAGTGGACGAAGTCTTTGTCTTCCGTGCCGAGAAATTTGAAGATGACCTAGCCTAGAAGAAACATTATATTTTGTATGGATTTGTTGGAGAAAACAAAACACCCATCCAGATTGATGGGTTCTCAGCAACATCTAAATTCTACTATTTCTTTTCGATTGTCTTCTTCCTACATGGTTGCTTGTTTTGAGGGAATGGGGTGTTTTTGGTGTTGGCACTGCAGAAGCGGCAATGGTGCTCCTTGATGAGGAAGTTGCATCTCTTCCTTGGTTTGATTCCTTCAGCCAGGAAGCATTGGCTGATTCTTTTGGCAATTTTTACATCCCTAAAAGTGTAAACAATTTGCTCAAAGCATGGCTGATTATTCTGTTAGCACTTCTTATGTCCCTAAGAGTCAACAATTTGGCTTCAGCATTATGACTGATTCTGTTCGCAATTCTTATGTCCCTGGCAGTATAAACAATTTGCTCAAGCAATGGCTGATTCTGTTGGCAATTCTTCCGTGCAAGACAATGAAAAACTTGCTCAAGTTCATCCTCAAGCATAAAGAAGAATCAATGAGTGTAAGATCATGCTCAAGATTGTTTCTTCTTCTTGCTTGACTTGCAGGATCTCATTTTCCTTTTCATTACTCAACCAGCCAACCAACCAAGCAACCATCATCCCTTTGCAGCGGCTGCTGCTGAACTCACATTGTAACATCTACACACTTTGTGTTCACATTGTCACACTTGCATACTTAGTTTCTTGTTGATGCCAGAAACAAGAGAATGCAACATGAGCATTGTCATAAGCAAGTGAATGAATCCACAATCCTAAAAGGTCATTATGGCACAAGCAAGCATCAATCCCAAATACAAGTGAAGCATAAAACACACATATATATCACTGGATGACGAGCTTGGAACAAGAGCCAAATGACACGCAGCATTGATCAGGAAGCTATCACCCACAGGATTCACAGCACGCATCACCTGAGGCCAGCTTCACAAAGGTTTTTGTAATGGCAGAAAACATGTTACCAACAAAAGAATACAGGGTCGAATTCTTTGCATAGGTTATGCAGCAGAAGAGAGGGAAACACAGGATGGTCACAACCTTAGGAGTGGAAAGGAGAGATGCTCATCATCATCTTTCTCAGAAGTCTTTTCTACTTTCCTTTTTTTGCCACTGCTATCTATTTCCAACCTTCTTGCTGTTTCTAATCTCCCACCAACACTAGATCCTTCCATGTTCTACTGCAATTGTCTTCTCCAAGGAATGGCAAATTAGACATCAAATACTGAGATCTCAAGATCCTGAGTTCCTCCAAAGGGTAACCATCATGTCTATTTTGCCATTCCATGGAGGATCATCTAAACCTCATCATGGTGCATTAATAACTCAAGGTAATCTAACTGATCAGGAAATGCATAAGCACAAAAGAATGAAATGCCCATCATCATCTTTAAGATCAGCTATGCAAAAAGCTATGTAACCTTCGTCAGTGCCATTGAATGTCCACATAAGAGCGGAACTGAAGACTCTGATATTCATGTAAGAAAACAATGACCGACTGCCTACCACCTGTGCTCATGAGAACAAACACCTTCAATGAGTTTCTCCAAACTTTGTGTTCAGAGAGACTTTTCCTGATGTCACCACCTTGAGGAGGCCTTCTGGACAGGAAAAACTGGCATGGTGGCCAACATCATTTCATGAGCAGAAAATCAGGATGGGACTCTTCCTCTGTTGCAAGAAATTGTTGGGCATGTAAGTGGTGGATACCTTGATCTCAAGGATGAACACCAAATGCCATCTTCACCAACAATGCCAGCTTACTCAACATTGCTTGCTACAAATCTTTGCAAACTCCACATTCTCTGCAAACACACAAGTGGCTCATCATTCATAAATCCCACCATGGTAGCAGCAGATGACTCAATCTTAGGCCCCTTTCTTTTTTCTTACTATCTACTCAATGCAAGTCCTATTCCAGCTACTATGAAGGGTGGAGAAAGGGTGGGCCAACAGAGAGACTGAAGGAGAATGAAGGAAAGAATAATCTGCTGTTAAGCTGTGTTTGATCAATGGTACAACTTCAAGGTACATCTTTTGAGAAACATTTACCAGCTGAAGAAGTGAGAGATGTAGGGGTATCCTTCCTCCTGATCATCTGGAGCTAGAATTGTTAACCAGCAGAAACTGAGGATGTATATCTGCTCACCACAACATACCTTGACCTTTGTTTTAGGACTGCTTCTGACTCCTCATCACTCGCTTATTATTCTCAGCAGCAGATGAGTATTTTCTTTTCCCTGGTCGACCTGGGTGTCGCTTCCCATTCATATCGCTATCACTTGTTGCAGTGTTTTCCCTGCAAACTCTCACAGAAACATGTCATAGGTAAGGACCATGCTGCTTAGGCATGTAACAGGTGCAACTTTGTCAGGGGTTGTTGTGCCCTGAGCACCAAGGCATGAGTTCATTTTCTTGACTACAAAGATGAATATGAACTTGTGCATTGCACTCCAATTACTTACATGAGCTGGATAGGAATATCACCAAGGTACTTCACTGCTTCTTCAGCTGCATAAAGCACCATTTTCTTAACCTGCAAGCAAAACGAAATTCCCCCATGTACAGATTTCAAGGCATGTTTGTGACCTTCTGCTCTTTGTGTCAAAAGAAGCAGTCTGGTTGGCATGACAGGAACAATTACCTCCAGCTTGTCTTCCTTTGCCCAATGCTCCATTGGAAGCTGACGAAATTCATCTGTCAATCGAACACACTCTTGCACGTTTTCCGGAGACACAAAGTCAAGAGCCACCTTAATACAAGACTGCATCATGCAAACATCCATTGTGAGAAACTGATGACCAGATTTCCCAATAAGGATTTACCAATGAGAATCTCCAAAAATGTTTCAAAGTTGCAATTTAGACCAAAACCCACCTTCATATTGCGCACTTGATGTGGACAACCTGCAGGAATGAAAACTGCTTCACCAAGGTGTTGCTCAAACGTCCATGCTTCCACTTCTACACACATGTCAAAACACGTACAACTTCACTGTTGTTTGCTCCATCAAGTTTGAGTGGACTTTGATTCATCCCTCTTCCAAAAACATCAACAAACAAGTAAACTACACATACATCAACTATGAAGACTGTGTTCACCAGCCACCAAATGAGTCCAAATATTGACTTTCAGAGTTACAAAGAAACAGAGAAAAAATGACCCTCTCTAGGACTCCTGAAATCCATCACTTGGCAAATCCCAAAGTCTGTTCTGAGCACCCTTTCTGTTTACTAAGCAACTACTGCAAGAATAACTCAATGCGAGCTTGCTCAGGACAACTCAAGCAAAGCATTCTTGCAACAAACCTAGCATCCCTATGTACCATTGTGAATGACACCATTGTACAATATTCAGCAACCCGTGCACACTTACGGTACTCCTCCTTCAGCTTCCTCTTGTGCTCCATGTCCAAGAAGAAAGTCTGATCATGAACAGGGTGAAAGACCTGCACCCAAGAGAGCATGTGGTCAATGTGCTCTGCAAACACAGCCTTAAGCATTTACAAACAGCCAAGGAAAGATGTGGAAAGAGACACGTACTTTCTTTAAAGGAGAATTTTTCCAGTGTCGAAACTCCTTTGAGTGTTTCCTTAAATAATCCTCCAGCTTTGGTACATCTTCACGTCGGAAGATATCCCACAATGCTCCCCCATATTCAGATTTTTTGGGTGTCTCTTGCACAGGACCTGTCTCGATAGACACGCCACCCTCTTTTCTGTCATATGCTCCAAAGTCACCTGTTGATTTTGCACTCTCAGATTCAACTGGCAGGACCCCAGATTCAATCTGTGCTTCAGGTTGTCTGCATCCTGCAGATGAGGCAGCACCCTCACACTCTACCTTCAAATTTGCTTCAAGTTGGGGTTCAACAGGCTCATCTTCATGCTGCACCTTCTCAACATTGTCCTCTTTGTGCTTTCTGCGTGTTTGAGCCATACTCTTCTCCTCAGCAGTGGCATATTTGATCTCAGATGCATGAGTAAGTAAATTGATCTGCCACATTCCAGTATGAAGAAGACTCAGCAATGTTGTTCCCTTTGCTGCAGAAAGTGCAGTTACATGTGCATAGATCTGGTTAATATATACCACTGTTCAAAAATTCTTGGCAAGACCATTTAGCAACACACAATTCCAATTGAAAAGAAAGACCTCACCGCATCTGCCATGTCACAGTGCAACTTGGTCACTGAATTGCCCTTGCACAGCTCCTGTCGTAGACCGTAGGCAATGTAAGTCTTGGGTCCAAGATCAGGCTTGATAGCCTTTTGGGGAAGTTTTGTGGCTAGATTGAGAATGCCCTTCTTTGGATCAGTGTAATCTTTATATGGCAGAGTAACAAGAAACTCAGCTCCATGGCGTGGAAGGCGGTTTTCAAAATCAGTTTGAGGCGGCCAATCTTTGAGCTTCAACATCTCTGGTGACCCATCCTTGTAAAAGCGCCCATCCTCATAGCCTTTGAAAAACTGGTGGATATTTATTTCAACCTGCACCCCATTGACAGTGTCATTGTAGAGCTTCTTCTCAACATACGGAAAATTATCTATCAAAAGACTCTGAAGTGACCATCTTGTCACCACTCATGTGAAGACATTCCTTACCTCTACCCAATCCAGGCAGTCCAAAGATATGACAGTTTTAGTGTCAACTTGGAAATAATTGCTTGTTGTCTCCCGAACTGCACGCCACATGACCAAGGGTTCCCAGCTGAGGCCAGTGCCACAATCAAGCACATTGCGCACTATGACAGGTTCACCCTTTACCCAATGCTTCTGAAAGTGCACAAACCCTTCCTCTCCTTCAGTGTCCTTTAAGGTTGGACAATAGATATAATTATCAGTTCCATTCGCTCGGTCAGCAGCCAATCGCACATTCTCAGAAGTTAGGTCAGTTGTTGAATTGCAAGAGGAGCAGGACATCACACTCTCATCTGCAGGCACATCCTGGCAGAGAGCCTCAGCATGCCTCGTTAGTTCAGAAACTAGACCAGGCTTTTGTAAGGTCCTCAGCTCCAGCAAACACCTACCACAACACCGGGCCAAACCTGGAGGGCAAGGAATACTTCCATCTGCATTTGCCATCCAAGCAGTTATGGGCTTCAACTCTTCATCAGTAGTACCATTTGCCAATTTCATCTCCTTGTTTACAGGCTCTTGCTTGCTCCCACCTGGTTGTGTGCTACCCTTACGTAGCTCTCTGCAACAAGCTAGGCACAAGTCGTACGAGCTTTCTGAACAGGTCCTATAGTAGTCCACAATTGATGTGTTGCAGTTGTCACTGAAGGAAGGCATGCCACAAGCCTCTGTCAGCCAATGACACTCTACAGTACCTTGGGTGCACAAACATATGGCACATAAGTATCTCCAAATTTTCTGTGACATGAAGTGATCACACAGCAAAGTCATGCTCTGTGCTTATTGTAACAATCTGCTATCACCCAACATCACAATCTGTCTGAAACCAGACAAATGAATAACCTACAATTAGTCAAGGACAAAGCAGGCTAAGTCTAAAGAGCAGGAACAAAGAGAAAATGCTTTCTCTTTGAGAACTGGCATGCTACATACCAGAAGAGACGCTCATCCATTGGTATATTTGTATGCTGCACTGTCAGAGTTTCTTTTCCTGCACAATTGGTACAATTGCTGCAATGAACCTGCCAGCTCGTAGTATAGTCAAACAATTTTTCACTAGTTGGCAGGGATGGATCAATTGGACAGGAGAATACTTGGTGTCCTGACACAGACATACCTTGTATTTTGGACTCCAATTCCAGCTCCTCATGCTGCTCTTGATCAATTTGCTTCAAACAGGGTAGAATTTTGGCAAGCATGTACTTCATGAATTCCACCTTCTCTGAGGCATCTTTTTCCACAGTTTGCTGCTCATCACATTCACCACACATTCAAAATTAGATTTGGAATTGCATTCACAGTTTCAGTTTTGAGGACATGGATTGAGTTGATTTGAGTTGAATTGACCTCACCCTCTTCGGTTCAAATCTCCGCAGGCAGGCTTTACAGTTGCAGTATCCTATGCAGAATGGGCATTTGGCAGATACATCCTTTGGTGTCAACAGCGGATACCTGTAAAAAGCCACAAGAACCATCAACATGTCTAGAGTTGTTGTTCAGACTGCTCATTGACAGACAAAATAAGATGCAAAAACAACAGATGTCAGGAACCTTAGTGTTACCAGTTGCGAATACAAGGGTAGCAATAGCGCTTGCGCCCACAATTGTTGCAGAAGGCCACTGCCCCTTTGTCATTCCGTTGGCATTGATGACACATTCTGCTAATAGGGGGATCCACTTCCTGATCATCTGTATACACCAGCAAGTGCGGCAGAGAATTTCGCACCTTGCTGTGTACTTTAGGTATTGGGTCATCATCATCATCAACTCCTGAAGCTTTGGCTTTTTTTCTCACACCGTTTGGAAGACTTTGGTTTCTGCTACTTTTTCCCCTAGATTCCTGTTTCTTCTTCTTCTTCTTCCCTGGGATCCTCTTTCCAGTCACTTTGGTGCCATTCTCTGGTTTCAATTCTTCTTCATCTGACGACTGGCTTTGACTGCCAAAAGATTGCTCATCATCTTCTTGCTCATTGTATGTTAGGATTTTGGTGGGCTGTCGAAGCTTCCTCCCTTCAAAATGCTCATGAACCACTTCCTCCTTTGACATTTCCTCAGACTTCACCCTCAATAATTGACTGCCATTGTCCCTGTTCTTTTTTGGCAGTTCATCTTCGTTGCTGAAATCGGCACCACCTACAGTTGTCTTTGTCTTCTGTGCCACCTCCTGTTTGATCCTTTTCTTTGGTTTCACAATTGCTGGTTGACTGCCATTGTCCCTTTTCTTCCAAGATCCATCTTCGTTACTAGAATCTCCACATTCTGCATTACTAGATTTCTCCATCTTCACATTATCTTTCTCAGATGCTTTCTCAGATTTCCCCAGTGCTAATTGAGTATCATTCTCCCTGTTCTTTCTAAACACATCATCCTCCTCCTGGCTAACATCTGCACCAGCCACTGCAACCATCACCCTTTCCACATCCTCCTCTGGGCATTTCTCAGACTTCTCTGTTGCTGATTGATTGCCATTTGCCATGTTCTCTCCAAGTCCATCAAATTCTTTGCTAGGATGTGTGCACCCAGCTGTATGGTCCCTGTTCATTCCACATCCATCACCTTCTTTGCTAGGATCTGCAGACCCTGCATTGTCCATGTTCATTCCAAGTCCGTCTGCTTCTTTGCTATGGTACGCATTCCTCACCCTTTCTGCATCCTCCTCCTTGTCTGAGCCTTTCTCAGACTTCTCCATGCTTTGATTCCCATTTCCCTTCTCTCCAAGTCCATCCACTTCTTTGCTAGAAGGATCTGTGCTGCAGCACCCAGTAGCATTGTCCCTGTTGATTCCAAGTCCATCAGCTTCTTTGCTAGGGCATGTATCCAACACCCTTTCCGCATCCTGCTCATGCAAGCTTTCCTCAGACTTGTCTTCTGTACTTAATTGATTGCCATTTGCCATGTTCTCTCCACGTCCATCAGCCTCTTTGCTAGGAGGATCTGTGCTGCACCCAGTTCCATTCTCCCTGTTCATTCCAAGCCTATCAGCCTCATTGCTAGGATCTCCACACCCTACATTGTCCCTGTTGTTCTTTCCTCCAAGTTCATTTTCTTCTATGCTAGGGTTTGTATCCATCACCCTTTCCACAATGTTCTCTAAACCTTTCTCAGACTCCTCTTTTCCTGATTGATTGCCATTTTCCCTCTTCTCTCCAACAAACCGATCTTCTTCTTTACTGGGATCTGCGCTGCACCCTCCTGCTGCATTGTCCCTGTTGATTTCAAGTCCATCATCTTCTTTGCTAGAAGGATCTGTGCTCCTGCACCCAGCTGCATTGTCCCTGTTGATTCCAAGTCCATCATTTGCTTTGCTAGGATATGTGATGCTACAACCTGCTGCACTAGTCATCTCCCTCTCTGCATCCTCTAGCTTCGATCCTTCTCCAGACTTTTGGGTTGTGAATTGACTGCCACTGCTTCTGGTCCTTCTTCTCCACCCTTCTTGTTCTTCAGTTCCTACTGCTTCTTCTTCCTTGCCAAGGAGATCTCCGGTGGTCTTCTGCTTATTCCTCTGCTGCCTCCTGGGGATTTTCTTACTCTTGGGAGTTCCAGAATACCTCACTTTTTGCAAATTATGTTTGCTACAAAATTTGGTACCCTCCTCCCTCACCCCGCTGCACTGCCAGTTCTTTCCATCATTTCTTAAGCACCTTGGAAACGTCTTGGCTGCAGCTGCTTTGTTGTTAGGGACAGAGACTTCTTCGTCATCAGTAGCAGTCTGCGCACCCGTCATTCTGCCTTCACTGCTGCTGCTGCTGGTATCACAGCTAGTTGACGCCCTCCCTTGTTTCTCTAGGCTTCTTCTGTTACCTCAACTGCTCCTAGCTAGCGAATCTACCCAAAGTACCAGCAGCTGCTCCTCACATTGTCGATCCTTGACCCTGTTGCAGTCAATCAAGCAATCGCCAGAAGCAGCAGCATGAGACTGACTGAGACTTTGTTTCCCAGACAATACCTCTCCCAAATCGAAGTAAGGAAAGAAATTCCCACACAGTACAGAATTGTGCATGCGACCCAAAAACAAACAAAAAAAGCACTGAAAGGATTCCTTCACTGCAATCAAGCAAATTCCACCAAAATCCTGATCTCCTCTTCAGATCGAGCAAAGCAAATCCACAACCCTGTCTGTGTGTCCGACTTAAACCCTTGAAACACATAAAAAAACTCCAACCCACTTACTTCCTTCCACAACTACTATTGTCTCATCTAGTCATCCCTCTCGCTAGCCACTCTGACCTCCAAAAACCTTCCAAAACCTCCCCATCATGATGACAACAGGAAGAAGAAGAAGAAGAAGAAGATGATGGTTGTATGGCAAAACAAACAAGCTGCTGTTCAATCAGAACCCCCACCATGTCCATAGAAGAGCAGAGACAGAAAAAAAACTACAACAACAATAAGAGAGTACATAGTCCCCAAGTTGGATTGTTGGTGGATGGGTGGGTTGGGTTGGGTTCCTGTTAGCTTCATGCACTTGAAGGAGCTTCTGCAAACAAATGTGCAATTACTTTGATCCCCAAACTTAGGTCTGACAGAAACTCCTCCAGCTATAAATTATTTCTGGCTTTTGCACAAAACCATGTGCTCCTCAACCCCCCCCCCCCAACACCCACCCACCACCACAGTAGTTAAGTTTGTTGCTCACAAATGCCTCAATCATCTCATTCATATAGGTACCTACTTCTCTCTATTGCTCCAAAAACAAAACAATAGTTACAAAGGAAAAACAGAAATTTAGGGAAACAAAACAAAACCACTCACTCACTCACTCACTCAATCACTAGAAGGAAAATCAAGAAAGACCATTGCAACAGCCATGGCAAGGGGAAAGAGAAAGGGAATGTGTGCAATCTTTAAGTACAGTGTGCATTGGAGATCTATTTATCACTAGGGCTGTTTTTTGCACTTGTTTTCAACTTTTGGGGATTCTGAGACAACAACAGACTTAAATCAAATCAATGTTTTGCTTTTTTTTGTTTTTTGTTTTTTTTGGGTTTGGATGTGTGATCAGTCAAGTTATGATCTTTAAAGAGAGAAGAGTGCCAACCAAGTTACCAAACCTCTCTCCAGTCTCTATCTCTGTGTGTACCTATTTAGCTAGTGTGTATATATTTTTGTGTATGTGTGTGGTATAATGTTGTCAGTAAGGACCCCAGATGGAACCATTTCCAGTCTCTCTGTCCATTAGTGTGTATATATATATGTTCTGTATGAGTGTGGTGTAATGTTGTCAGTAAGGACCCCAAGATGGGGACTGTTACCAAGTCTCTCTGTGTATTAGTGTGTGTGTGGTATATAATGTTGTCGGTAGGGACCGAAGATGCGACCATTACCACTCTGTGTGTGTATTAGTGTGTATTATCTGTTGTGTATGTGTGTGGTATAATGTTGTCGGCAAGGACCCAAGATGGGACCATTACCACGTTCTGTGTGCATTAGTGTGTATATCTGTCGTGTACATGTGTGGTGTAATGCTGTTGGTAAGGACGCAAGATGGGACCATTACCACTTTCTGTGTGCATTAGTGTGTATATCTGTTGTGTATGTGTGTTGTATAATGTTATCGGTAAGGACCCAATATAAGGGGTGGTGTTACCACAATAAGGAGTCTGTCTGTCTACCCGAGGCTGAGCTGAGGGCAGATTTCAAATCCTTGTTATGCCCCTTAGCTTAGGGCCTCAATGTGCGTAAAGGAAGTGGTGAGGAACCTTATGAAGTCTAAGAATCCTGCCAAAAACATAAAAGATGCCTGTGAGGCAAGCAGAGGTAAAAGCTTTGACCTTCTTAAGGTGAAGCCCTCCAACTAGGAAAGTTTCACCAGTTCTCTTACATATGTGTGTGTTCATTTGATTTGGCTGAGTTAGTAAATTGAGTAAAAGTAGTAGTAGTAGTGGAACTGTTCTCTCATGCAAAACACTAAAACCAATGTAAAAGATTTGCCCTAGCTAATCTAATATTGTTGTAGTAATAGTAGTGGCTGTATTAGCTATTATGGGTGATGATGAATTGTGTGGGCGTGGTATTTATGGTGTTTTTTTGGAAGTTGTGCAACAATGTGTAAAAAAAGTAGGTAATCATATCAACATTCACATTCTACCTTCACATTCTTGAATGAGACCATTTTTAACCCCCAATAAATCATAAAGTTGAACTTAGAGAGATATACTGACTGATTTTTTGGTTCAAGGATGGGATAATTTTTTTGTATGTTCTAGAAGAGCAAGTTCCAGTGATTTTTTGATTTTTTTTTTTTTTTGGGTGATGAAACTTGATGAAATTTCTTCAAAATTCTTTTGGGTTTTTTCAAAAAGGTTTTAATCATGGTAGGTACCAGTGTAAGTGCTGGTTTTGTACCCAGTGCCATTTAGTAGCACTAGTAGTAGTAAGAAGAGTAGGTTTGAGATCTGCTGCTGACTAGAGAAGGAGGAAAAGGAAATCCTTTGCAAACTGGGCTTTGTTCAGCAGCCAGCATCCAGCAGCAGCAGCTGTGGTGGGTGTTTGTGGGTGTTTTTATCCAACTAGAAAAGAAGTAAGTAGCCTCCTTCCTAGTCTTTGTTGTTTGTTGGCCTTGCCTACCAAGGCTTTTAGGATATTGTGTTTAAATTCATTATAGAGTATAGTAGCTTCAGGGATTTGTGTCCCTAGATAATAAATAGATCTGTTTCTGTATGAGGATTTTGGAAAGATGATATTTTGGCTTGTGTTGAAAACTTGAGATTAGTTATCAGAGTTATAAATATCTTGAAGGATTGTTGTGGTTTCTTTAAGAAGATTTTTTTTGAAGATCATATTTTTGCATGGTGAAATATTTGAGTTTCCATAATTCTTTCTTTTTCCTTAAGATGCTTTTTAATGTAAATGGCAAGGCCACAGTGTGCCACACCCCCTTCCGAGTAGATGATTACAATTGGAGGTGTACACTACTACTGTACACTCATCACAGTCCTTCAAATCATTGAAAAGCAAACCCCCCATTTGAATCATCAAAAAAAGCTCTGGTTGATTGATGATGTTACTTACTTCTTGTCTTTCATTAAATCCCAGAAAAAAGCAAAAGATAAGAACAAGCCTGGCAGCCTGATTAGAACTTTTATTACCAATTGTGGATACCAATTGTGAACACCTTATTCGAGCTCCCCGTCTGCTTTCTTTCTTACCCATTCTCACATCAAATATCTCATCAAAATGGCACAGCTTGTGTCCAATGTCCCCAAGACTCATAGAAGAAGATACGAGAGAGGATGATGGATCAGGATGTAGGGTGATGGGTATGAGGTGATGTTTGTTGCTATGTAAAAGTACCCAATCCATCTGCATTTGTTGTCCCCAAGACTCATAGAACAAGAGAACAAATGCTGATGGATTGGGTACTTTAACATCACCTCATACCCACCACCCTGCATCCTGATCCATCCTCAAGAAACCTTCGGCCTCAACAAAAAAGAGAGAAGTTAGTTGTGGATTTGAGCTGCACACTGTTGTATGAAATTCTTAGTTGCCGACCTTCTACTTTCTCTGACGATGGAGAACTATGTCGTCCTTTTGTCTTTGTCCAGAGTTTTACCACCACCACCACTACTTCCAAGTTCCATCCAGACTTTGGAATTGATCATGTTTTAAACCCTAAAGCTTCTCTCTCTCTCTCTCTCTCTCTCTCTCTCTACATACACAATCACTCTATTTTGCTGCTGGTCACCCCAACTGGATTTATATTTTGCACCTCTCTATTAATGTTTGCAGTTTGTGCCAATCCTCTTTAATTAATCAGCATTTTTAATACATAATCTGTGCTCCTTACAACCTGATCTTCCTAGATACTCTCAAACAATCATAGTGGACACTGAGTGTGACCGAGAGCACACATGTGGCCTGCTGGATTTCCAACTGAGAGACCCAAAGTGGATCAAAGTGCAGATGCGGTACTTAGCCTACTGAAAGACAGAAAATAAGAAGTTGGTTTTGTGAAATTTGTGAGGGACTTGAGATATTCGTGAAGTGAGGACACACACAAACTGGGAATTCTTTGGAGTCTGGATTTTGTTGAAACTGGTGACGAGACCTGCAATTGTGACTACCACTTTTGAACTGCGAAAAAGAGATGGGGACCAAAACTGCATGTATCACCTACCAAAGCTAAAATGGGTCATTCTCTCTTTACTCAAGGGCCATAATGAAAACCTTCTTACTTTTGATTCAGAAGATGGTTTCACTAGAATTGACTATCTGACTGACAATGCTACAAAAACAAAAACTTGAAGATTTCATCAAGCAAATGTGATGTTAATCCACCTTTCCGCATGTGAATAATTGCAAAGGATTAATTGCAAAGGATTAATTGCAAAGGATTTTTTTTTATGAAAAAAAGCCTTCCTTGCAGAATTCCTGGACTCTGGGGCAAACATTTGGGTTTGCAAACTTTTGATGAAAACAAATTTTCATTTGTGCTTCATTGGCTGCTGAAGTTGCAATTTTTGAGCTGAGAGAACATGCAGGGTGGGAAAAGCTCGGGCCAAAAGTCCCAAAAATTTGTGTAGACTGTTCAAATTAGCTCTAATTCATAGAACAGTTTTATTCCATGCAAATGGCAAAGAGAAAATATTACCAATGAGAGAGAGAGAGAGAGAGAGAAACTCGATTCATTAATTGTCGGTATCAATTGCAACAATCACAAAGAATAATAAGCAAATCATGTGCTTTTTAGATTTGGGTGGTAGTGTGGGTTGTGAAAACTTAGCATCCAAGTTTACTAAAGAGTGGTGTTAACTTGAACACAACAGCGATCCAAAGGATTTTGACACACGGGGTAGAGTGTTCTTGAAATTTGGAATCCTACAAAATGGTATTAATAATATGTTATGGATGTCATATTATTTGTGTGTTTCTTTTGTACACTAAATGTTATTCTTGAAAATGTTTTAAGCAAAAAATTTCACGATTCATATATATTAAAAATTTGAATAGATCAAAAGTGAGTTCATATTTCCCTTAAGTTTGACATTTAGAAGACTTTAACACTTATGTAAATGTTAAGGAGACCACCAAAGGAGTCATTGTTATCAAATGGGTTTTCCTTCATTACATAGTTTCAGAACAATTGAAAACAATAGAATATCATAATATCTTTACCATTTTGGCAACAAACTGTCAAATAATTAATTAAATTTGAAATCTTAACTTTGGCACTTGATTTTTTAATTTTGAAAATTTTCACAAATAATTGTTATATCAAATAATGAATAAGGTTTTGCTACGGTTATGGGACATTGTAATGTGTTTAGACTGACTCAATTTGAAGTCAATGTCATGTAAGGTTTGCAATTCAAACCTTAACAATTGAACTTTTAAACAAAACAAAAAATAATTTAATTTATGCCAAAATGGTAAAGGTATTATGACATATATACTTGCTAAATTCATTTTCAATGAAAGTACTACTCTTTTAGAACAAGATCCCAATGGGGAAGGCAAGTAACACTTGCATCATACTCGAATCATCCACAAAGTATAATGGTGAGATGAAACACTAACTCATGGTGTTTTCACCACAACCAAAGATGTTTAAATGGCACCAAGGAGTTCTAAAACAATCCTCCATCTTAACCTACTTCTTAACCTTTCTAGAACTCTTACATTTTGTGGCACTATCTTTAGGACTCGTGATATTGGGTGTGAAAAATTTGCTTCTCAACTTTGCAAATCTCATGCAACTTTGGCAAAAACTTGTACCTTCCTTAATGGTTTAAACTGGTTCTATCTTGTTTTAAGTTTATCATGATTGTTGTTGTGCACACGATAGTTTTTCTATCATGTACAAGTTCATAGAAGTTAGCGTGATTATGAATATTTATATGCCCAAGACACAAGTTTGTTTATGCTTCAATTTTAATTTTTTGATTACATTGTTATATCAATTTGCATAAAATCATATGTTGTTATAATAATTAATGGTTTAAACAATGGTGGATGTGTAAAATTATGTTGCATTGTTGTTAACAAATTTTCAATACTTTTTTCTTCAAAAAGTTAGTTGCCGGATAGAGTTATTCATTTGGGCCTATTGTTGAGCTTTGTCTAAAGTTTTGTGGTAGTTACATTTTTTTTTATCTTAGTTACTATGGTTATCATAAGTAATTTAGGGTAATTGGGGTTGGAACTAGTTCCATTGGGAATGTGGTTTTAAAATTTGTGTGCTTGGGATATAATCCTTTTTTTAGTGGTTTCAAATTTTTTATGGTGATTTGAAATTCAAGAACATATTGTGTTATATTTTGCAAGTTTTTTTCTATAATTATGCAATTTTTCATTACACATGGTGTTTATGTTTTATTTTCTATGTTTTGGGCTTGGATTGTTGTGTTCTTGCAATTGAGCTTGTTTTGAGTTTGAATAGATGTATTAGGTTTATGAAATGTTATGTTGATGGATGTTGACAACAATGGTTATAGGCATTGACCTTGGAATAGACGACAACTTGCTTTTGTTTTTTCATATTTGAAATTTGATTTATTTTTTAAATCATTAATATAAGGGATCTAAATAAAAACTTAACATGAGTTATAATGTTATCTCTTATTTTAGCATCGTTGTTGTGCATTAATGAATTGAATGTTAATCGTTATCATAATGTCACATTAAAATTAAAACTAATTTGCCATTCAAATGAAACATATTTTAAAAACCAATTACAAATGTTTATTGAATCAAATAAACCTCAATGAGTATCATGTTGTTAACTCATTAAAAATACAAGGAAAACATGAAAAACTCACTCAAGCTTGAACACACACATGCCTTGCCTCTCAATCTTTTTCTTATGGTGTTGAAAACTTAATAAAAGATAAGGTGAACCTCAACAACAAAGGTAATGAATTTACTCCCAAATGAGGTCTTGAATTAGAAAATAATCTTGAATTGAAAATAAACTAGTCCAACTTATTTAAGATTGTTTTTTCATTTATTTACCATATATAGGATATGATTTGAATCGCATAATAAAACTTATTCTTTTAATAAATAGTTGTTTATACATGACATTCTTTCACCTCTTTGAAGAAACACATTTTTTTTACTTTTCCTCAATCTAACAACTTTCTTTCTCATCTTTCTCACATTAAACACAACTTTCCCAAAAAACATATACACACCTATCTTTCATTGTTCTTCTTTTCATGCCTATGACCTATCCCATTGCAACATGTGTCTTTAGCTATATGTTTACAACAAAAAGAAATAAAAACACAAAGGTAAAAATTGAAATCACAACAAAAATTTGAAAATTGTTTCAAATTGCACAAAACAAAATTTAGGCAAATTATGAATTTATTACCGCATATTGTTTCAATGAAATTAATTACAATTCCCAACCAAAATCAAAAAATTTCCAATGATTTTTTTGTTTGCTCCTCAAGGAAACAATTCAAGTGCAACTTTTCTGGTAGACATCCAATTTTTTTTCAAAACTAAATTAACAACACACTTGCACACATAAGTATATAAGTTACATGGCTTTTAAAATAAATTTCCAAATTGCATTTTACATGGCTCTAATTAGACGTCCAAATTGCTATATATATATATATATATATATATATATATATATATATATATATATATAAACACACACATATACACACACAACATGAGTCATATAACTCTTTTAACACACATTCAACAAACAAAAAAAAAGAAAAAAAAAAAACA